>Ga0247730_1000009_pt1 | contig 283205 bp, 260 predicted proteins | sample UWRJL073202C2_FD_180959 | JGI IMG/M metagenome (GOLD analysis project Ga0247730, IMG submission 180959) | Plant litter microbial communities from Arlington Agricultural Research Station in Wisconsin, United States - UWRJ-L073-202C-2 | ecosystem: Environmental > Terrestrial > Plant litter >... | reverse complement strand
CCCGACCCGGGCCGCAGGCCATTGATACACGGCCGCGGTAGCGGCCCTTCCCCAGCGGGTCGCCGCAGGTTTAAGCGACGAGGGTGACGGCCGACGGCTCTTGCTTCGCGCTCCGAGCTTCGAGCCCCAAAGCCAGCAACTGAAAACACCTCGCGAAAAGATGTCGCGCGCGGGGCGCGCTCCTACTTTAGAAGAGGTCGATGCTGCCTAGTGCCACCGGTGCGGCCAGTTCGCCGCGCTCGGCCAGTGCCTCGTAGCCATGGGTGCTGTTGCGGCCATTCTGCTTCGCGAAGTACAGCGCCTTGTCCGCGCGGTCCAGCACGATTTCCGGATAGTCGCTCTCCGTGATGCGCGCATAGCCAATGCTGACCGACACATGCCCGACCTGGGGAAACGCATACGACGCCACGTAGCTGCGGAAGCGATCCAGCGCGCACTGCGCCGCGGCTGCATCGTCCGCGGCGATCAGCATCACGAACTCCTCGCCGCCGAAGCGGAAGAGGGCGTCGGACTGGCGGAAGCTCGCGCGCATCTGCTGGGCCAGCATCAGGATGACCTCGTCGCCATAGACATGGCCGTACGTGTCGTTGATGCGCTTGAAATGGTCGATGTCCAGGATGGCCAGCCAGATGCACTGGCCAAGGTCCCGTGCCCTCGACGCCTCGCCTTCCCGGACGGCGCGGGCGCGCTGGCGTTCGCCCTTGAGCAGGCGGCGCAGGCGCTGTTCGAAACTGCGGCGGTTGTAGAGGCCCGTGAGCTTGTCGCGCTCGCTCTCATTGAGCAGGGCGATGTAATTGCCGTAGATGCGTGCGAAGCCTTCGACCATGGATCGCACGGGCTCCAGGGAATCCTCGGACTCGAGCATCAGCGCACCGGTCGCGTGGTTCTCGCGCTGGATCGGGATGACGAGGCGGCAGAGGCCGCTCTCGGTCACGTCGCTCACGGCTTCGAGTGTTTCCATGGCGCACAGGATCGTGTCGATCGGGTCGCCTTCCTGCACCGGATCCAGCGCCTCGACCACGAGGCTGCCATCCGCGCTGCGCGTGCACACCACGAGCGTGTCGATCGGGTGGCTGCTGCTGTCACCCCGCTTGCAGAGGGTCACGCCGCTCACGGGAACGAGCTCGGCCAGCGACAGGACGAGGCTGTGATCGAGCGCATCGATGTCGCGATGGTGCGTGAACTCGGCCACCGAGGCGAGCAGGCGCGACTCCTGTAACGGGCCGGCGAGCGCGTGCCAGGGCGCCCTCATGGGTACGCTCCCGCCACCGGATGGCTTTCCTCGTGTAGACGTCTGCATGGCACCGAACACTTCTCCCCCGAGTGTGGCCCGCGCTTGCAGGTCCGTGTCGTTTGTTCCGCGTCGCACTTGCTATGCGATGGTAGCGGCGGAACAGCCGCCAACTTTAGGTGAAATCAGGGTCCGATGTAAAAAATTGTGATGCCTGCCCGGTTTACGGGGCTTCACGAGGAGTGGCGGGTGCGCTAGGGCGCAGGTTCGCCTCCGCATGCGCCGGCCATTGCAGCAACACGCCCGGGTCTACGCCGACGCGCCGGCACGAACGGGTGGCGACGCCTTCGCTCAACGCCACGCGGAACAGCGGCGCCATGCCGCGCAGCGTACGGGCGGCCAGGCGTGCCTTGCGCTGGTCGCTGTCGCTCCGGTGCAGGAGGTCCGCGGCCCATGGTGGCAGGAGCGCCGCCCCGGCGTGGAGGAAAAGGTCACGGGACAGGCCGGCCATCGGCACGGGAAGCTCGAGGCGCCCGAGGACGTCGAGCACGATGCGGGAGCGCTCGCCGAAGACGAGGGTAGGGCGCACGCCTTCGATATATGCGTCGAGTGCAGCGACCGATCCCGGCACGTCGCGCGCGCCGAGGGCTTCGGCGACGCGCCGGGTCTCGTCGAGATACGCATCGGCCGCCCACGTGGGGACCGCCATGGGACCATAGGCGCGAAAGCCGGCGAGGAAGCTCGACATTTCGCTGACGTGCACCCACGTCAGCAGGTCGGGATCGTCGGCGGCGTACGGCGCGCCGGATTCGTCGATGCCCCGGACACTGCCATGGATGCGACGCACATGGTCGATCAGCTCGCGCGAGGCTTCCACCGGCGCGTAGCTCGTGCCGCCGACGAAGGCCGTGGTCCGCCGGAGGCGGCCGACGAGGTCATCGCGGAAGTTCGAGTGGTCCCATACGCCAGCCAGCGCGCGCGGGTGCAGTGTCTGCAGGTAAAGCGCGCATAACCCGCCGGAGAGCATGCCGCAGAAGTCGGCGTGCATGCGCCACGTCACGCTCGACGGGCCGAACAGGCCGGGATCGCCCACCGGGTGGTCGTAGTCGATGCCGCCCGACGGCGGCCGGGGGAACGCGGTGAGCACCCAGCGCCGGATCGGCGCCGCTGCCGGGCGCATCAGCCGCGAGAAGACGCCCAAGGTCAGTCCCCGTCCAGCCAGCCGCGCGATTTGAAGAACAGGACCGGGAGAATGATGCTGAGGGCGATGATCCCGAGGGCGATGGGGTAGCCGTAAGGCCAGTCGAGTTCGGGCATGCGCTTGAAGTTCATGCCCCACACCCCTGCCAGGATCACGGGCGGAATAGTCGCGACCGACGTGACCGTCAGCACCTTCATCACGTGGTTCTGGTCGGTGCTGATGAAGCCGAGGCTGGCATCGAGCAGGAACTGCAGCTTGTTGGTCAGCTGGTCGTCGAACTCGTCGAGGGTGCGCAGGTCGTGGTCGACCACGCGCAGGCGCACCTCGACGGAGTCCGACATCCACTCGGGTTTCTTGGCCCGCACGAACGACACGCTACGCTGGACACCCAGCATCGACGACCGGTTACGCGCCTGCTCGCCCTCGAGCCGGCCTACCTCGAGCATGCAGTCACGGAGGGCCGGGGTACCCAGGCGCTCGGCGGAGAAAACGCGGTCCGACAGCTTCTTGAGGTCGGCGGAAACACCTTCCATGCGCTGCGCCGCGAGGTTGACGATGGATTCGATCAGCGTGGAAAGCACGTCGCCACTGGATTCCCAGTGCTGCTCCCTGCAGCTTTCGGCGGCGAGCCGGAATGCCGGCGACTCGGCGAAGCGCAGCGTCATCAGGACGTGGCTGGTGACGACAAGACCCACCGGCGCGGCATGGCGGCCCTTGGCTTCGTCGGAAAAATACGGGATGGACAGGTACATGGCCCCGTCATCGGTACGGATGCGGCTGGACAGGGCGAGGTTGCCGATGTCGCTGCGCTCGGGAATCCGCAGGTCGGTCATCTGGCCGGCGCAGGCGCGCTCTTCGGCCGTGGGATCGACGAGGTCGATCCAGATCGGTGCCTTCGGCGGCGCCATGCCCACGACCCACTGTACGGGGCTGCCGTGGCCGTGTTCGTAAATAATCAGCACGTGCAAGGATTCCTGGGCGACCGGAGCGTCACCGGCGCGATGCCGGTGACGCGGGCAGTTTACGCCTCGAGCGTGGCGTCCATGCTGATCTGCGCATTCAGCACCTTCGATACCGGGCAGCCTTCCTTCGCCTGTCTGGCGATGGCTTCGAAGCCGGCCTGGTCGGTGCCGGGGATCTTCGCCTTCACGGTCAGGTGGATCTTCGTGATCGAGAAGCCCTCGCCATCCTTGTCCAGGGTGACGTCGGCCTTCGTCTCGATCTGGTCGGCTACCAGGTTGGCGTTCGTCAGCATCAGCGAGAGCGCCATGGTGAAACAACCGGCATGCGCCGCGCCGATCAGTTCTTCCGGGTTCGTGCCCGGGCCATCTTCGAACCGGGACTTGAAGCCATAAGGCGCTTCCTTGAGCACGCCCGTCTGGGTCGAAATCTTGCCCTGGCCATTCTTGATGTCGCCGTTCCAGACGGCGGATCCCCACTTCTGCATGTCGCTTCTCCGGGTTGGGTGATGACACGCGCGACGGATCGCGCGCATGCTTGACAGGCCCACGCTACCGGCCCGTCCATCCATGAAACGCGAAGGCGGGCCTTCACTGATTGGAGTTATCCATGACCGATACCACCAGGCCGCTCGAAATCCGCCATGACGAGGCCAACCAGGTCTTCAGCACCACGGTCGAAGGCCACACCGCCGTCGTCGAGTACCAGCTACGCGGCAGCACCATGACGATCACGCACTCCGGCGTGCCGCAGGCCGTGGGTGGTCGCGGCATCGCCGCCGCGCTGACCCGCACCGCCGTGCTCACGGCCGAGGAGAGGGGCTGGAAGATCGTGCCCGCCTGTTCTTACGCAGAGACATGGTTCAGGCGCAACACGGAATACGCCCATCTGCTCGCCTGACCGGCAGGCGGCATTAGTTTTTTTTCCACATGAACGCTAAAGTCAGGTTTGCTCGTGGCCGATAACCCCCGGGACAAGTCGTTATGCGCGTTGCCCGGGGGCGAGTCAGGCAACGCATGCGTTCTGGATACGATGGGGCCCTCGGGCCGGAGCCTGGCGTGCTGATACATGATCGACTCGAGACCGGCCTTGCGGGGGTCGCATCGAAGTGCGTCCGCTGGTCGCTGGCCGGGCCGGGCGAGCAGGGGCATTGCTCGGGTTTCAGTACCGCCGGGGCGGGCCTGGGCTGGCTTGTCGTCATGCTGTGCGTCTGCGCGCTCGCCGCCGTGGCCATCGCGTGGCTGTTCGGCCAGAGGCGGCAGCTCCGTGCCCGCCTGAAAGATCCCCGCGAGCAGGCGAGCCGGGCACTCGCCTTCCATGCGTACCACGACAATCTCACGGGGCTGCCGAACCGCGCCTACCTGATGCAGGAACTCGAACGGGCGCTGGCCGATCCCGCCCGCGACCTGCTGGCGGTCATGTTCATCGACCTGGATGGCTTCAAGTCCATCAACGACACGCTGGGCCACGAAGCCGGCGATACCTTCCTGCGCGCCGTGGCCACGTCGCTGCGCAGCAGCGTGCGCGAACGCGACACGGTATCTCGCTTCGGTGGCGACGAGTTCGTGGTGGTCGTGCAGTCCTACGGCGGCATGGAGAACCTGGTACGCGTGTGCCGCAAGGTGCTGGACCTGGTATCGCAGCCGGTCAACGTCGGCGGACACGTGGTCGCCGTGAGCCCCAGCATCGGCGTGGCAGTGGCCCCGAAAGACGGTGACGAGGCCGGTACGCTCATCCGCAATGCCGACGCCGCGATGTATGCCGTCAAGGAAATGGGCAAGGCCGATTTCCGCTTCTACGAAGAGGGCATGCTCGAACTGGCACGCGAACGCCTTGCCCTCACCGTCGACCTGCGCGAGGCGCTGCAGAAAGCCGAGCTGTCCGTGCAGTACCAGCCGAAGCGCCACCTGCGCGACGGCACGCTGGCGGGTGTCGAAGCACTGGCGCGCTGGCATCACCCGACGCGGGGCGACGTGCCGCCCGCCATCTTCGTGGCCATCGCCGAGCGTTCGGGGCTGATCCATGCCCTGGGCGAGTTCGTGCTGCGCGCGGTACTCAACCAGATACTGGTCTGGGACGAGGAGGGAACCGACGTCGACTACGTGGCGATCAACCTCTCCATGCACGAGTTGACCCGGCCGGCGTTCGTGGAGACGCTTCACCGCGTGGTCCGCTCATACGGCGTCGACCCGACCCGCATCCGCTTCGAGCTCACGGAATCGACCGCCATGCGCGAGCCGGACGAGACCCTGCGCCAACTGGTAAAGTTGCGCTCGCACGGTTTCGACCTGCTTATCGACGACTTCGGGGCGGGTTACTGGAATCTCGGCCACCTCCGCGAACTGCCGGTGGGTACCATCAAGATCGACCAGTCATTCGTCCGCGGAAGCAGCATCAATCTCGCCGATCGCGAAATCACGGAAGCGATCGTCGGGCTGGCCAGGAAGCTGAACATGCGCACCATTGCCGAAGGGGTGGAAACCGAAGCACAGGCGGACTGGCTTCGTGAACTGGGGTGTGACATCGGGCAGGGCTATTACTTCGCGCGTCCCATGACCCCGGATGCCTTCCGTCATTACCTCAAACCGGTGCCTGCCTGTGCGGGCTGACCGCTCGTGGCGGCCCGCTCGTCCGTTACGCCTGCGAGCCCGCCTGATAGCCCTCGCCGGGTGGTTCGCCTGCGCCCTGTCGCTGGCTGCCGCCGCACAGGTCGCGCCGCTGGCGCCGAAAGTGGTGGTCGACCCCTGGGCCATCTTCGAAACCGCGTGGTTCGACAGCGTCGGCGTGGCCGACGGCCTGCCGCATTCCACGACGACGGCGATCGTGCAGGACAAGCGCGGGCTGATCTGGATCGGCACGTTCGGCGGCCTGGTGCGCTACGACGGTTACCGCATGCAGGTATTCGGGCAGGAGCCCGACTCGTACGGTGGCGCGGTGCTGCCCGATTCCTACGTGCGTGCCCTGATGCCGCTCGACGATGGCGGCCTGCTGATCGGCACGAATGCCGGCGGCCTGGTTCGCTTCAACCCCGTGACCACCCGCTTCCACGTGTACCCGATCGGGCCGGGCGGCTCATCGCACGGGAAAATCTTTTCGCTGGCGCGCGCGCACGAGCCCAACGTGTTCTGGGTCGCGACGGAAGGCGGGCTCGATCGCCTCGACGTCACCACCAATACGATTACCCCCATCTCCCGCCAGCCGGGGGATGCGAAAGACATGCTGGCACGCACGTTCGCCGTCGCCGAGGACAAGGCGGGCAACCTCTGGGCGGGTGCGAACAACGGGCTGTTCGTGCGCCGGCCCGGGCATCATTTCGAGCGTGTCGTCTCCAGCGACCCCGCCATCGACGAGGTGCTGCACGACCAGGTGTGGGCCATTTACCAGGACAGCAAGGACCGGCTCTGGATCGGCACCGGGCAGAGCGGCGCCATCTTCATCGATGCCGACGGCCACGGTCACCAGGTACCCGGCTTCTCGGGCAAAAGCGGCCTCGCCCGGCGCCGCACGGTGCGTGCCTTCCATGAAACGCCGCAGGGCGTGCTGTGGGCGGCGACCGATGGCGCAGGCGTCGTGACGTACGACTTCGCGTCGGGCCAGCTGCGCACGCTGGCACACGATGCGGCCATGCCCTCGTCGCTCCCGGGAGACATCACGCGGGACATCTTCCAGGACTCCTCCGGAAATATCTGGGTGGCGACCGAGCTGGGCGCGGCGCGGTACGACCCGAATGGTCGCAAGGTCTTCTCCGTGCTGCCATCGCCGCTGGAAACCCGCACGCTGTCCAACGCCAACGTGCATGCGGTGTTCGTCGATCCGCGAGGTCGCGTATGGCTCGGGCTGGGCATGGGGCGGATCGACGTACTCGACCTGGGCAAGGGCACCATGACCCATCTCCAGCTTGGCGGGGAACAGGCCGAGCGGGACGTGCAGGCGTTCGTCGTGGCGCCCGACGGTTCGATCTGGGCGGGCGCGGAAGGTGTGTCGCGCATTGACCCGGATACCTTCGCACTGAAGAGTTCGATGATCCCGAGCCTCGACGGACGGCTCATCCTTTCCATGCAGCGCGACGGCAACGACCTGCTGATCGGCAGCTACGACGGGCTGTTCCGTTATGACACGGTGCATGGCGCCCTGACCCAGGTGCGACACGACGATGCGATCCCGGGCAGCCTGGTCGGCGACCAGGTGCGCAACATCGTCCGCATGCCCGGTGCCTGGTGGTTCGCCACCATCAGTGGCGTCAGCATCGCCTACGACGGCAGGCCGGGTTTCGTGAACCTGCGGCACGACCCGGCCGATCCGGCCAGCCTGCCGCACGACTACACGGGCTCCATGGCGTTCGACTCGCATCACCGCCTGTGGATGGGCACGTTCGGCGGCATCGCCTATGTCGATGACTTCAAGCCTGAGGGGCCGTTCCGCTTCGGCGCGATCGGCTCGCGCGAAGGCCTGGCCAACACCAAGATCAATGCGCTGCTGGTGGACCACGACGATCGCGTCTGGGCCTCCATGGCCAACGGCGTCGCCATGGTCGATGCGCCCAGCCATCGTGTCGCCGACCTGGGCATTCGCGACGGCCTGCGTATCCCGAGCTATATCCATCGATCCGCCGCAGAGGCCCCGGGTGGCGAGCTTATGTTCGGTGGCCTCGGTGGCCTCACGGTGGTGCGCCCGTACTGGGTGGCGCCGAAGGTCGACCCGCCGCGACTGGCGATCACCCACGTGTCCATCAACGACAAGGCGTTGCCGCTGGCCAGCGTGCCGGGCGAGGGCGGCCGCATCACGCTCGACGGCGATGCGCGTAACCTGCGCGTGGAGTTCGCGCTGCTGGACTTCCGCGCGCCGGCCGAAACGCATTACGCGTATCGGCTGGACGACGCCGACAGCGCGTGGAACGAGGTGGCCCGCGGTATCCCGCCCAGCGCGATCTACACCAATCTCGCCAGTGGCAATTACACGCTCAGGCTCCGCGCCACCATGCGCGGCCTCGACGGCCGCACGGTGGAAACGTCGGTCCGGCTGGTGGTGACGCCGCGCTGGTACGAAAGCCCGTGGATCCTGCTTGCCGGCGTGGTGCTGGGCGTGCTCGTGTTCTTCGGGCTCGTCTACCTGCGCACGCTGTACCTGCGTCGACGCGCCGAGCTGCTGCAGATCCAGGTGGATGCGCGGACCCGCGACCTGAAGGCAGCGAACGAGCGCCTCGACCACCTCGCAGGCACGGACGAACTCACCGGGTCGCTCAACCGCCGTCGTTTCCTCGAGCAGGCCGAACGCGTGCGGCAGGGCGCCGGCAGCGACGGTATTCCTTTCAGCATGGTGCTTCTGGATATCGACGACTTCAAGGCGGTGAACGATACGTTCGGACACCTGGCCGGCGATGCCGTGATCCGGGAAACCATGCGCGTGATCTCCGGCATGTGCCGCGCCGACGACCTGGCGGGCCGCTTCGGCGGCGAGGAATTCATCCTCTGCCTGCCCGGCGCACTGGCCGAGCATGCGCTGGATATCACCGAGCGCGTACGCCACGCGCTGGGTGACCTGGTGATCGTGCACGGCGACTACCGCATTCGCATCACCGTCAGCGCGGGCGTGGCCATGTGGCGCGCGCCCGAGTCGCTCAACTCATTGCTGGGTCGCGCGGACGAGGCGCTCTACGAGGCGAAGAACGCCGGGCGCAACCGCAGCCGCATCGCGGGTTTGTAAAACCACGATACGGCTCAGTCGCGGAAATTCTCGAATTGCAGCGGCACTTCGAGGTCGGCCTTGCGCAGCAGGGCCATGGCATCCTGCAGGTCGTCGCGCTTCTTGCCGGTGATGCGGACCTTCTCGCCGTTGATCTGCGCCTCGACCTTGAGCTTGGCTTCCTTGATCTTCGCGATCAGCTTCTTCGCGACCGGCTGTTCGATGCCCTGCTTGATGGTGACTTTCTGGCGCGCCTCGGCGAGGTTCATTTCCACCTTGCCGGCGTCGATGGCGCGCACGTCGATGCTGCGTGCGGAAAGGCGGCCGCGCAGCACGTCCATCATCTGCTTCACCTGGAACTCGTTGTCCGCCCGCAGGGTGATGACGCTTTCTTTCTCATCCAGCTCGAACTGCGCCGAGGTGCCCTTGAGGTCGAAGCGCGTGGTGACCTCGCGGTTGGCCTGGTCCACGGCGTTCTTGAGCTCGTGCTTGTCGACTTCCGAGACGATGTCAAAGGAGGGCATGTGAAGGTCCTGGCGGGAGGGGAACGGGCACCAAGTTTACGCGACGGCGTTACCATGTGTGTTTGCACGACGGAAAACACCCATGGAATACGACGTCCTCGTCATCGGGGCGGGCGCGGCAGGCCTGATGACCGCCATCGTCGCCGGCGGCCGGGGCAAGCGGGTGCTGGTGGTGGACCACGCCAACCGGGCCGGGAAGAAGATCCTGATGTCCGGCGGCGGGCGCTGTAATTTCACGCATACGGCGACCACGCCGGCCAATTTCCTCTCCCAAAACCCGCATTTCTGCAAGTCGGCCCTCGCGCGCTACACGCCGTGGGATTTCATCGCGATGGTGGACCGCCACGGCATTGCCTGGCACGAGAAATCGCCGGGCCAGCTCTTCTGCGACGAGTCGTCCAAGCAGATCGTGCGGATGCTGCTCGACGAGTGCGCGTCGGCGGGCGTCCGCGTGGAAACCAGCTGCGGCGTGTCCCGACTGCGTGCGGTGGAGTCCGGATTCGCCTGCGAGACGCCGCTGGGCCATGTGCGTGCGGCCGCCGTCGTGGTGGCGACCGGCGGCCTCTCCATCCCCAGCCTGGGTGCCACGGGCTTCGGCTACGAGCTGGCGAAGCAGTTCGGCCACGCGGTCCTTCCGCTGCGCGCCGGGCTGGTTCCCCTCACGCTGAGCGGGAAGCACCAGGAACGGTTCGATGGCCTGGCCGGCGTGGCGCTGCCCGTCGAGGCCCGGGTCGGCGACGCGAGCTTCCGTGACGCCATGCTGATCACCCATCGTGGCATCAGCGGGCCTTCCATCCTGCAGGTGTCCTCGTACTGGGAGCCCGGGGCCGAGCTTCGCGTCGATCTGCTACCCGGCATCGATGCCGTGGAAGCCCTGCGCGAAGGGCGCGCCGAACGACCGCTGGCCGAGCTGAAAACCGTGCTGTCGGGCCTGTTGCCGCGCCGGCTGGCAGAGCGACTGTGCGAGGTATGGCTGCCGAACCGGCCCATGCGCCAGTACCGTGACGCGGAATTGAGCGAGATTGGCGCACAGTTGTCGGACTGGCCCATCGTGGCGAGCGGGACGGAAGGCTATCGCACGGCGGAGGTCACCCTAGGCGGCGTGGATACCGACGGCGTCTCGTCCGCCACCATGATGTCCCGCCACCAGCCCGGCCTCTACTTCGTCGGTGAAGTGCTCGACGTCACGGGGCACCTGGGCGGTTACAACTTCCAATGGGCCTGGGCTTCCGGCAACGCCGCTGGCCTGGCCGTCTGACAACCCACGGAGCTTAAGAATATGCGCATCGGATTCATCGGTCTCGGCAGCATGGGCGCCGGCATGGCGGCGAACCTCATCAAGGGCGGCCACGAGGTCACGGTCTGGAACCGCTCGGCGGATGCCGCGAAGCCACTGGCGGAGCAGGGCGCCCGCGTGGCGGGAAAGGCGGCCGACGCGGCGGAAAACGCGGAGGTGCTGCACAGCATGCTGGCCAATGACGCCGCCGTGCGCGACGTCCTGCTGGCGGGCGGCGTGCTCGACGCGTTGCCGAAGGGCGCCGTCCACGTCAACCACGCCACCCTCTCGATCGCACTGGTGCAGGAGCTGATCGAGGCCCACGAGTCGCGTGGGCTCGGCTTCGTGTCTGCGCCCGTCTTCGGTCGCCCCAGCGTGGCGGCACAGGGTGGCCTCAACATCGTGGTTTCCGGCAAGGCCGACGCCGTGGCCACCGTGCAGCCCCTGCTCGAACTGCTCGCCCAGAAGATCTGGCCCATGGGAGATGACCCGGTCCGGGCGGCCATCGTCAAGATCGGCGGCAACTTCATGATCGGTGCCGCGATCGAAAGCATGGCCGAAGCCACGACGCTGACCCGTGCCCATGGTGTATCGGCGAAGGAATTCCTCGATGTCATGTCGAATTCCATTTTCGCGGCCCCGATCTACAAGAACTACGGCGGGATGATCGCCGAGGACACCTATACCCCGGCAGGCTTCAAGCTCAGCCTGGGCTTCAAGGATGTCGGCCTCGCGCGGGCCGCCGCCGAGGTGAAGCGGGTACCCATGCCCCTGGCCAGCCTGCTCCACGACGCCCTGCTCGAATCGCTGGCCGGTGGCGACGCCGACATCGACTGGGCAGGCATGGCGCGCGTGGCGGCGGCCCGGGCCCGGCTGGACGACTGATCGTTAAGCCGGTTTACGCACGTCTTCACAATCGCTAGGCCACCGGATCCGCGACAATGCGCTCTGCACGCTGTTGTGCTGCTCACTGGAACGAACTCATGTCGGCAACCTGGGAAGAACTGTACAAGGGCGACCACGAAGGCCGCACCGTCGTCGTCAAGAAGTCCAACGACGGGACGTACAAGGTGCTTACCAAGCAGAACGTCCATGACGAAGGAATCGCGTACCAGGATGGCGCGCGGTTCGTGCACGTATCGCCCGCCAGCGTGGGCGAGGAAGTCGAAAGCGAGGTCAATTCGCTCGATTCGCTCGAAGAGGCACTGAAGGAGCTGCATTTTTCGTCAGAGTCCGTATCGGCCATCCTGGGCAAGGTGCGCTGATTCCCCGCGTGCCGTGACTGACGGCACGCGTGTCGTTTCTGCCATGATGGGGCTTCGTTCCCCTCGACAGGCGTCTCCCGCCCATGGCAGAAGCGATTCCGCGCATCCTCATGTGCGCACCGACGTTTTTTGAAGTCAGCTACGTCATCAACCCGTGGATGACCGGGCACGTGCACGACACCACCAGCGAACGCTCCCAGCGCCAGTGGGACGCCTTGCGGGACACGGTGTCACGCCATGCCGACGTCGCGCTCCAGCCTCCTGCGCAGGGCCTGCCTGACATGACGTTTGCGGCCAACGCGGGGCTGGTCTTCGGCAATGTCTTCGTTCCCAGCCGGTTTCGCTACGCCGAGCGGCAGGGCGAGGAGCCGCACAACCATGCGTGGTTCTCACGCCATGGGTTCGACATCCTCGAGCTTCCCGACACGCAGTCCTTCGAGGGCGCGGGTGACGCGCTCTTCGACCGGGGCGTGCCGCGCCGGCTATGGATGGGTCACGGGCACCGCTCGGATCTTGCAGCAGCGGCCTCGCTCGAGTCGCTGCTCGGTGTGCAGGTGCTGCCGCTGAAGCTTGCCGATCCGCGGTTCTACCACCTCGATACCTGCTTCTGCCCGCTCGCGAACGGCTACACGCTTTATTTTCCGGCGGCGTTCGATGCCGAGTCGCTGGCGCTCATCGAGAAACACGTGGCGCCGGGGCTGCGCATCGCCGTGCAGGAAGCCGATGCGCTGGAGTTCGCCTGCAACGCGGTCAACCTCGGGCATGTGATCGTGCTCAACCGGGCCAGTGCCGCGCTGCGGTCGCGCCTTGAAGGTGCAGGTTTCATGGTGATCGAAGTCGCGCTCGACGAATTCATGAAGTCGGGTGGTGCAGCCAAGTGCCTCACGTTACGCCTGGACGAAGCCACGGGGTAATCGCCTCGCCGGATCACGTTTTCCGGCGCTGCGCGAGCCAGGTGTCCAGCGCGTTGGCGAACGCCTGGCGATCACGCGGATGCATGGTGGCCGGGCCACCGGTGTTCACTCCGGCCCCCCGCAGTTCGTCCATGAAATTGCGCATGGAAAGACGCGCGGCGATGGTGTCCCGCGTGAACATCTCGCCGTGCGGGTGGAGTGCCAGCGCGCCTTTCTCGATGGCGAAGGCGGCCAGCGGAATGTCCTGGGTCACGACCAGGTCGGCGGCTTCGACCCGCTTCACGATTTCGTCGTCGGCGACATCGAAGCCGCCCGGCACCTGGATCGATGTCACGAAGCGCGATGTCGGCGTGCGTATCCACTGGTTCGCTACCAGGGTCACCTCGACCTGCTCACGCTCGGCGGCTCGGAACAGGATGTCCTTGATGACGTTGGGGCAGGCGTCCGCATCGACCCAGATGCGCATGGTCAGAGGTCGGTCCAGTCCACGACGCCGTCGATGATGGTGTTGGTGCGGCCACCGACCCAGACGGCCTCACCGTCGATGCGGATGATGATGCGGGCATCGTGCCCGACTTCCCGGCCCTGGCTCACGATGTAGCCCTTCGCCAGCGTGCCGCTGGTATCGCGCTCGGCGACGTAGGCTGCGATCAGGCCATTGGCCGCGCCCGAGGCGGGGTCTTCCACGATGCCGACGCCGGCCGGGAAGGCGCGGACTGCCAGGCCTTCCGCCGAGCGCGCGAACACGCACAGGCCGATGGTGTCGGTGGCCAGGGCCAGCGCACGGATGGCGGCGTGATCCGGGCGCCACGCGCGGAGCGCGGCTTCCTCGGCGAACTCGGCGACCCACCAGCGGCGTCCACCTTCCACGCAGGCCGGGGCCAGTGCGCCGGGTGTCACACCGTAAAGCACGGCGGAAAGGGTTTCGCCGCCGTGCGAGGCATCGCCCACCACGCGCGCCTTGGGCGACTGCACGAACAGTTCGCGCGCCTTGCCGCTGCCTTCCACGCGGATGGGCAGCACGCCGGCGCCACATTCCTGCCAGATGACGCCTGCGGCATCGGGCTTCACCAGGCCGGCATCGAGCGCCGCGTGGGCACTTCCGATGGTGGGGTGGCCCGCGAACGGGATTTCCTTCGTGGGCGTGAAGATGCGCGCCCGGTAGTCGGCGCCGTCTGCGCGGGCCGGCATCAGGAAGGTGGTTTCGACGAGGTTGGTCCAGTGGGCGAAGCGTTGCATGCGCGCGTCGGACCAGTCGCCGGCGTCGAGTACCACGCCGAGGGGATTTCCGCCGCCATGGCGGGCTGCGAAGACATCGAGCTGCTTGTAACGAATGGCTGGCATCAAGGGGGCCGGTAGCGGGGCAGGGCTCACCATGATAGCCGTCCAAAGGGTGCCGTAGACCCCCGGGCCATTCGACAACAGGCCCTGCAACCGCGAAGATGCGTGCCTGCCAGCCTTTCCGGATACCGTTCAAGCGCATGATCACACTGCTCATCATCCTCGTGACCTGTGTGGTCTCGATCGTCGCCTTCCGCAACCAGCGCCTGATGGACGACCTGATTCTCTGGCCCCCGGCGCTCACCCGTAGCCGCGAGTACTACCGGCTGGTGAGCTACGGCCTGGTGCATGCCGATGGCGGTCACCTCTTCTTCAACATGTTCTCGCTGTACTTCGCCGGCCGGATCATGGAGGAGTACTTCACGCAGGCCATGGGTCCGCTGGGCTTCCTCACGTTCTATATCGGGGCGCTGCTGTTCTCGATCCTGCCGTCGTACCTGAAGAACCGCCGCAATGCGAGTTATCGCAGCCTGGGTGCTTCCGGTGCCGTCTCGGCCATCCTGTTCTCGTTCATCCTGCTGAGCCCGTGGTCGCGTATCTACCTGATCGTGGTCCCCATGCCGGCGGTGCTCTATGCACTGCTTTTCGTGGTGTATTCGTTCTACATGGACAAGCGCGGCGGCGATAACGTGAACCATACGGCCCACCTTTGGGGAGCCCTATACGGTGTCCTTTTCACCATCGCGCTGAACCCGGCGGTGCTGCCGCATTTCTTCGCCGTGCTGTCGCAACCACGTCTTTTCTGATCCGGAACCTGAATTCTTCCGGCGCATGCATGTGACTTCGCGCCACAGCTGTTACATCATGCAGGTCGACCGGCACGAGATACCATTTCGCATGAGTCGTCCGGCATGCACGCGGGTTTACCCGGTGGGGTAGTTCGCGTCAGCTACTACCGTTGAAGGAGTGAACGCATGGCTACGACCCGCAAGTCCGCCGCGAAGAAGTCCGCGACCCGTAAGACTGCCGCCAGCACGACCGCTACGACGAAGGCTTCCGGCAAGAAAGTTGCCGCCAGGAAAGCCGCTCCTGCGAAAACCGCCAGCAGGAAAGTTGCCACGAAGAAAGCGGCTCGCGCCGCTCTGAAGGGTGCCGCAGCCAGGACCTCTGCCGCGAAGACGGCCGCTTCGAAGACGGCCGCTTCCAGAAAGACCGCTTCCGGCAGGACCGCTTCCGGCAAGACCGCCTCCGCCAGGACTGCTTCCAGCAAGACGGCTGCGAAGAAGACCGTCGCGAAGAAAACGGCTGCGCAGAAGACATCGGCGACAAAGGCCGTGGTCAGGAAGACGTCGGCCAGGAAGGTTGCCGCGAGGAAGTCTTCGCCCGGCACGGGCACCGCGAGGACCTCGGCTGGCGTAAAGGCTCCCGCGAAGAAGACGACGGCCCGGAAGGCGGCAGGCAGGAAGGTCGCCGTCAAGAAATCTTCCGCCGTGAAACGGCCCGCCGCGAAGAAAGTCGCTGCAAGGAAGTCGACGGTCAGGACATCGCCCGCGCCGGCCAGGAAGGCGGCTGCCGCGAAGAAGAGTCCGGCGAAGAAGAGCGCTGCAAAGACGAGCTCCGTTGCAAAGGCCGTGACGAAGGCCGTGGCGAAGCGTCCGGTAACGAGGCAGGCTGCCGCGAAGGAAACGGCCGTCTCCAGGACAACTATTCCAGGGGCAGGCACCCGAAAGCAGCCTGCCGCTGCAGTTACGAAGACGCCCTCGCGGACCTCATCCACGACGCCCTCGCGGAAGTCATCCGCCCCCTCGCGTGCAGAGCCTGCCGCCAGCAATACGCCGTCGCCCGTGGCGCGTGAGGCTGGTGCCCACGTCGTGGCACAGAAGCCCGTGTCGCGTAGCCCGGACGCCGGCAAGGCACGTGCGAAGCCGGCGCAGGTGACGCCGCCGGTGGCTAAAGCCACGACGCCTCGTGCGCAGCCAGCGAAGCCTGCGAGCAAGGCTGTCCCCCCGTCGTCATCCGTGGATGCTTCCGCCGACACGCCGGTGCCGCATATCAGCCAGGAAGAAGCGGTCGCGCACATCCAGGCGTTGCTCGATGCCAAGCGCGAGCGTGATCGCCAGGGTCCGACATGGCCGACAGGCGACGCCGGCGGGGCTGCTGCCGCCAAGCCCGGCGACGAGTCGAATCCCGCACCAAAGCTGCCCTCCGCGGAAGCGACATACGCCACGACTGCGCACGAGCGCGGCGATCAGCAGAAGAACAAAAGCTGATCGACAGACCTGCAGACGCGTGGCTACGTGCACGAGCACGCAGCCACGCGCAGGCAATAGCAGGAGCGCGCAGCCAGTTGTAGGAGCGCGCCCTGCGCGCGACAGCCGTTGTGCCACGCGGTCCACGGCCCTCGTGCCATGCGGCCGACATCCCTCGTGCCAAGCGGCCGAAGGCCCCTGTACCGTGACGGTCGAAAGCTGTCGCGCGCGGGGCGCGCTCCTACGTCGGCGGAGTCGCTTCGGCTCGTAAGCTTTTACCCTTCGTTCAATCGGATGAGCGCAGTGTCTGAGGTGAACCTACCCGAGGCACTCCATGCGTAAGTTGCGCGCCGTCATCCTGCTGCTGGTCATATCCCTTCCGCTTGCCGGTTGCTACTACGACCCGGGGTCTCGTTATGTCCGTAACGGGTCCGGGGCGGACGCGTATTACGGGGAAGAAACCACGACGACCGTCTCGCCGGGTTACTACAGCTCCGGGTACGGCTACAGCGACTTCGGCGATTTCGATGGTTATGGGTATGGCGGTTGCTGCTTTACCGGTGGACTGAATACCGTGTGGTTCGGCGGGGACCGACGTTATTACCGCGACCGCTACGACCACGGTCCCCGTCGTCCACCGCCGGGCGGCTGGAACGGGCACGATGGTGGTGACAGGCGTCCGCCGCCCGGCGGCTGGCACGGCGGTGACGGCCACGGGCCAGGCGGTGATCGTCCACGTCCCCCCGGCGGTTGGCAGGGCGGCGGCAATCGTCCACGTCCGCCCGGTGGGTGGCAGGGTGGTGGCGACCGTCCACGTCCTCCCGGCGGGTGGCAGGGCGGTGATGATCGTCCGCATCCGCCCGGCGGCTGGCAGGGCGGCGGCCCGCGGCCCGCGGGCTCTGCGCCGCGCGGCGATGGCGATCATCAACCCGCGTCGTCGGGCGGCTCGCGCCCTTCCGCTCCCCGGGGCGACGGAGGCGGAAGTCGCGGGCAGACCCGCCGAAATTCGAACTGATTCCTGACGTACCGGCGCGGGCAGCGCGCTTCGGCAAGAGCCTTACGCTGGGCGACTCTTCGTCACGTCGGCCGGTCACTGATGTTTTGCGCGCCGCCCCAGCTGTTCCGCGCGCCGCCCCTGCGTCTCACCACCACGGCCGTCATCGCGCTCGCCGCATGCACGGCGGTGCAGTGGATACCGACGCTTCCGCCGTGGCCGGCGTGTCTGTTGCTCCTGGCGGCGAGCCTGCTGCTGCCCCTCTGGAAGCGCGGCCCGGGCTGGACCGGTGTCGCGATCGCTATATGCTTCGGCGCGTGGACAGCAGCCTGCGGTGTCGCGGCGATGGACGCGCGTCTGCGTACCCCGGACGAGGGCGCGGATGTCACGGTAAGCGGCAGGATCGTCGACCTTCCCCGCCGACAGGGTAAGGATGCCTCCTTTGTCTTCGTGCCCGATGCAGGCGCGTTTCCGACGGCGAGTCGCTGGCGACTGACGTGGTACCGCACGCACGTCGTCCCGCGTGCCTGCGAACGCTGGCGCTTCACGGTCAGGTTGCGGCGCCCGCGCGGCAGCGTGAACCCCGGTGGGTCGGATGCAGAAAAGGTGGCCCTGCAGCGCGGCGTGACAGCGCTGGGTTATGTCCGCGGACCGTTGCCCCGACAACCGTTGTCGCGGCCCTTCTGCATGGACGGGTGGCGTGCCGCTCTCGCCCGGGCGCTGGATGATCGCCTGGGTGCCCACGCGGCGCGTATCGTGAAAGCGCTTGCCATCGGCGACTCGCGTGGCCTCGATGCCGGTGACTGGGACGTGGCACGGTCCACGGGGGTATCGCACCTCATCGCCATATCCGGCTTCCACGTGGGGGTGGCCGCGGCAGGCGGTGTCCTGTTTATCCGCTTCCTCTACGGGCTGATGCCCATGCTCGCGCTGCGCGTGCCGAGGCACGTCGTACAGGCCATGGCGGGCCTCGCGGTGGCGGGCGGTTACGGGATGCTCGCAGGCATGGGCCTGCCGACGGTGCGGACGCTGTTGATGATCGGCATGGTGCTGACGGCGAGCGTCGCGCGGCGGAGTGCAGGCGGCATCACGTTGCTCGCGTTCGCGTTGTTGTGCGTGCTCGTCGTGGCGCCTCTGTCCGTGTTGTCGGCGGGCTTCTGGCTGTCGTTCGCGGGCGTGGGCTTTCTTATCCTCTGCGTCACGCCGGGCAGGCCCGGGATAAAGGCGTGGGCAGGCGAACTGCTGCGTGCGCAGGCGGTCATGAGCATCGCCCTGCTGCCGCTGTCGTTGTGGTGTTTCGGGTCGGCATCGCTCGTGGGCTTCGCCGCCAACCTGGTCGCTGCGCCCCTGGTCAGCTTCGCGGTGGTACCGCTGGTGCTGGCGGGCTGTGCCACGTTGTCGGTCTCGCTCGTCTCTACCCCGCTGCTACACGCCGCCTCATGGCTGCTTTCCTGGCAGTGGCGCGCGTTGTCGGTCATGGCCGACTGGCCGGGGGCGAGGCTCAGCGTCGATGGCGGGGGCCTGCTTCCCGTATTGCTGGCCACCCTGGGTGCGGCCTGGCTTTTTGCCCCGCGCGGCGTGCCCCTGCGCGGTTATGGGGCGGTGATGTTCCTGCCACTGCTGATGCCGGTACGACACGATCCACCGATCGGCGCCTTCCGTGCCTGGGCGCTCGACGTGGGACAGGGCCTCGCGGTCGTCGTGCACACCCGTCGACACACGCTTGTCTACGACACCGGCCCGGCTTACGGGGGCGGTCGCGACGCGGGCGACGGCGTGGTACTGCCTTCCATTACCGCGCTCGGTGTCGGCCCGGTCGATACGCTGGTCGTAAGCCATGGCGACGTCGACCATGCGGGTGGCGCGGCGTCCGTCGTCGCCCGTTATCCGCGTGCACGCCGCGTATCAGGCGAACCACACCGTCTGGCGTTCGACGCCGAACATTGCACGGCGGGGGATGGGTGGACGTGGGATGGCATCGAATTCGCGTTCCTCGCGGTGCCGCTCGCCAGGGACGTTAAAGGGGGCCAGCCCGGAAAGGTCAGCGGCAATGACCGCTCGTGCGTACTTTCCGTCGAGGGGCCGTCCGGGCGTCTCCTTCTCACCGGGGATATCGGTGAGAAGGCGGAGCGCCGCATGGATCCCGACGAACTCGTCTCGCGCGTGCCGACGGTGACGACCGTGGCGCACCACGGCAGTCGCTATTCATCGAGCGCGCGATGGCTGGGGCTGGTCCAGCCAGAGATCGCGCTGGTGTCGGCAGGGTGGCGCAATCGCTTCGGGCATCCGCACCCCACCGTGCTGCAGCGCCATTCGGCGGTGGGGGCGACGGTCGTGGATACGTCGGGCGCGGGAGCCGTGCAGGTCGATTTCCCGAAGGTGGCGCCGCCTGCGGTATCGCGCACCTGGCGGGGTGATGTCCGACGTTACTGGAGGGAATAGTCAGGCAGCCGTCCGGCCTTCCATACCGCCACCTGTGTCACGTTTCGGCTCTTCGTGCTGCGCCGCCGTTTGACATTGCGAATTTAGAACGATTTAAATGGGGATTACGCAAACGAGGGGACAGGGCGTGACAGGATCCGTGCACGGTTGGGCCAGGTCGGTTATCGCGCTGGCAACGGCAGCTCTTGTAGTACCCGCGGGAGCCCTTGCGGCCACCCATCGTTTCGACAGTTCGTTCGAGCAGCAAGACCCCGCGCTCGCCGCACCAGGGCATGGCGGTCTCCAGGTCAGCGTCGTTGGCGGACCGCCGGCCGAGGCGATCCTCACGGCAAAAGCCGATGTCGGCTTCACTGGCACGCACTCGCTGCGCTATGCAGGCACGGCGACAGGGCATGCGCTCACCGCGAAGCTGTTCGATACCCGCCTTCCGGTCGGCGACGACACGACGCTGTCGTGGCTGGTTTTCCCGCGATCGGTGAAGAACGACCTCACGAATCCGGCCAACTACGTGGCTGTCGACGTGGTGTTCGACGACGGCTCGCGGCTCTCGACCACGGCGGCGCGCGACCAGCATGGCGTGGCCGCGACGCCGGCAGGGCAGGGCCGGGGCCGCGTGCTCTATCCGGATCAATGGAACTACGTCAGCGTGAACCTTGGCGCCGTCGCCAGGGGAAAGCGCGTGCGCTCGATCGAGCTGGCGGCCGATGCACCGGCGGGCAAGCCCTTCGAGGGCTGGATCGATGACATTCGCATCGGCGACACCCGGGCGCTCGAAAGCGCGCACCCGACCGATTACGTCGATACGCGTCGCGGGTCGAATGCCAATGGCAACTTCTCGCGTGGCAACAACTTCCCGGCCGTCGCCGTCCCGCACGGGTTCAACTTCTGGACGCCGGTGACGAACGCCGGCTCCAACTGGCTCTACCAGTACCAGGAACGCAACGGGCCGGACAACCGTCCGCGTATCGAGGCCTTCGCGCTATCGCACGAGCCCAGCCCGTGGATGGGCGAGCGGCAGACGTTCCAGGTCATGCCTGCGCAGGCCGAGTCCGGCGCGCCCGTCCTCAAGCGTGAAAGCCGCGCACTCGCGTTCGGTCACGATGCCGAGACGGCACACCCCGATTACTACCGTGTGAATTTCGATAACGGCATCACGACGGAGATCACGCCGACCGACCATGCGGCCGTCTTCCGTTTTACGTTTACCGGCAAGCGCTCGCAGCTCGTTTTCGACAACCTCAACGCGCATGCCGCCGTCACGCTCGATCCGGACCATCGCGCCCTCCAGGGCTGGTCGGACGTAAAAAGTGGCCTTTCGACGGGTGCGACCCGCATCTTCGTTTACGCCGAATTCGACAGGCCCGTGAGCGAGAGCGGCCGCCTGACCGGTGAGAAGCGCGACGACGCTTCGGCGTGGTTCGGCTTCGATACCGCGAAGAAGGGCGACAGGCAGGTCACCATGCGCATCGCCACCTCGCTGATCAGCGTGGAGCAGGCGAAGGCGAACCTTGGCCTGGAGATCGCCGCCGACGACACCTTCGACAGCGTCCGTGAGCGCGCGCGCAAGGCATGGGACGATCGTCTCGGCATGATCAAGGTGGAAGGCGCGACGGCGGATGAGCGCACCATCCTTTACTCGAACCTTTACCGCCTGTTCCTTTACCCGAACGAGGCTTACGAGAACACGGGATCGAAGGCGTCCCCGGTCTGGCGTTACGCCAGCCCGTTCTCTGCCGCTGCCGGTCCCAACACGGCGACGACGACCGGCGCGCGCGTGGTCGACGGCCAGCCGTATGTCAACAACGGCTTCTGGGACACCTACCGCACGGCATGGCCGGCCTATGTGCTGCTGACGCCGACGGATGTCGGACGCATGATCGACGGGTTCGTGCAGCAGTACCGCGACTCCGGGTGGATCGCCCGCTGGTCGTCGCCCGGTTACGCCGATCTCATGGTGGGTACCAGCTCCGACGTCGCCTTCGCCGACGCCTGGCTCAAGGGCGTGCACAACTTCGACGTGGCGGCGTTCTACCAGTCCGCCATCCGCAATGCCTCGACCGTCAGCGACGTGAAGGGCACGGGGCGGAAAGGCATCGAGCGGTCGCTCTTCAACGGGTATACCGACGACAAGGTCAACGAGGGCCTGTCGTGGTCGATGGACGGCTATATCAACGACTTCGCCATCGGCAACCTTGCCGCCGCGTTCGCGAAACAGCCGTTGGCCGGCGATACGTATGCTTCCTACAAGGACGACGCGGCGTGGTACCGCGCCCGCGCCGTGGGCTATGCCAACCTGTTCGATCCCGCCGTGGGCTTTTTCGTCGCGCGTGATGCGTCGGGCAAATGGCGCTGGACGGCGAAGGAATTCAGCCCCATCCGCTGGGGTGGCGACTACACCGAGACCAATGCATGGAACATGGCGTTCCACGCGCCGCAGGATGGTGCGGGCCTGGCGGGCCTTTATGGCGGCCGGGAGGCACTCGCGGCAAAGCTCGACACGTTCTTCGGCACGCCGGGCAACTTCGACGTGGGTGACTACGGCGACGTGATCCACGAGATGCTGGAAGCGCGCGACGTACGCATGGGCCAGTATGGTCATTCGAACCAGCCGTCGCATCACCTGATCTGGATGTACGACGAAGCAGGCCAGCCTTGGAAAACCCAGGACAAGCTGCGCGATGCGGTCTCCCGGCTCTACGTCGGCAGCGAGATCGGCCAGGGCTATCCGGGCGACGAAGACAACGGCGAGATGTCGGCGTGGTGGTTGTTCGGTGCGGCCGGTTTCTACCCGTTGCGCATGGGCACGCCCGAGTATGTGATCGGTGCGCCGCACTTCCCGCATATGACGATCCGCCTGGAGAATGGCGCCGCCATCGACATCCGTGCGCCGGGTGTCAGTGACACGAATCGCTACGTGCAGTCGCTGAAGGTCAATGGGCAGGCCTGGAACACGCTGACGCTTCCGCACGACCTGCTGGCGAAGGGGGCGACGCTCGACTTCGAGATGGGACCGAAGCCGTCGGCCTGGGGCAGCACGGCCGATGCGCTGCCGGCGTCGATCACGCCGGAAGGCGCGAAGCCCGCGCCGCTGCATGACGTGACGACGGTGGCGAATGCGACGCTTGCCGGGCATGCCGCCGGGCATGCCGACCCGGCCCTTGCCGCCGTGGCGGATAACGACTCTTCGACGGAGTTCGCGCTGCCGGGCGGGAAGGCGACCATCGACTACCGGCTGGAAACGCCCGTGGCGGTGACGATGTACACGATCACGTCGGGCGCGTCGGAAGCGGCGCCTGCCCAGTGGACGTTGCAGGGCTCGTCGGATGGCAGGCGCTGGACGACCGTGGATACGCGGAAGGGCGAGGTGTTCCCGTGGCACCGCCAGACCCGCGGTTTCGCCGTGGCGTCGCCGGTGGCCTACGCGCGGTACCGCCTGGTGTTCGCGGGCAGTGCCGCGGCGTCGGTGGCTGAGCTGGAACTACTGGCACCGTAGCGGCGTCGCCGCACCCGCAGGCGTGGCTCCATTTGTAGGAGCGCGCCCTGCGCGCGACATCTTCTCGCGAATACCCATGTGGACCGGGGCGAAAAGATGTCGCGCGCAGGGCGCGCTCCCACAAGAGGCAGTCGCCCGGCCGTCCCAGGGCAGTCGCCCGGTAGCTCCAGGGCAGTCGCCCGCCCGGCCGTCCCACGGCAATCGTCCGGCCGCCCCAGAGCAATCGCCCGGCCGTCCCACGGCGGCCGCTCGCCGCGGGGGCCGTGTTGCACCCTGCTATGATGCCTGCCTGACTTTTCGTACTCCCCGGGGTTGACGTGCTCGAGATCCTTCTCGCTGGCGGCTGGGCATTGCTGCCGATCCTGATCTGCTCGCTGGTCGCACTCGCGATCGTGCTGGAACGCTTCTGGGCACTGCGTCGGTCGGCGGTACTGCCGCCGGGCCTGGGCGCGGAAGTGCGCCAGTGGGCGCGGTCGTCGCAGCTCGACGCCAGCCATCTGGCCGCACTGGAGAAAGGCTCGCCGCTGGGCGAACTCTTCGCCGGCGCCCTGGCGGTCCGCGACCGCCCGCGCGACATCATCAAGGAGCGCATCGAGGACAGTGGTCGCCATGTGGTCCATCGCATGGAGCGCTATCTCAACACGCTCGGTACCGTGGCCCTGATCGGCCCTCTCCTGGGCCTTCTCGGGACCGTCATCGGCCTCATCCGCATGTTCCTCGGCGTCATGGCCGGTGGCATCGGCGATCCGACAAAAATGGCCGGCGGCATCGGCGAGGCGCTGATCTGCACGGCCTTCGGCCTGGTCGTCTCCATTCCGGCCTACGTGCTGCACCGCTACTTCCGGTCGAAGGTGAGCGGCTACGTCGTCCAGATGGAGAAAGAGGCGACGGCGTTGCTCGACGATCTCTCCGCCGCGCGTGCTGCGGCGCCGCGCCGTCGTGCACCGGCAGCGGCGCCGGAAACCACTGCGTCACAGGCCGGCTGATCCATGCGTATCGGTTCCCGTCGCGAGGACGATTTCGAGATCAACGTGATCTCGCTGATCGACGTGCTGCTGACCCTGCTCATGTTCTTCGTGCTCAGCACCACGTTCGTGGAGCACTCGCGCCTGAAGGTCAACCTGCCGAAGTCGGACAGCGAGGCGCGCGAGGCCACGGACAACGCCCTCACGCTGGTGGTGGATCGCGACGGCCATTACTCCGTCGGCAGCGACGACGTGCAGGGCGAAGGCATCGAGCCGCTGAAGGCCACCATCGAACGCGTTGCCGGTGCGGATCGAAGCCGCCTCGTGGTGATTCGTGCCGACGCCATGACGCCGCACCAGAATGTCGTCCGCGCCATGGATGCGCTGGGGCAGGTGGGCTTCACGCGCCTGTCCATCGCCACGATGCCTGGTGAAGGCGCAGGCAAGTGAGCACGCCGAAGACATCCGGGCCGAAGACATCGGTCTGGGACGCGAAAACCTGGCACACCTACAAGCGCCTGCTCGGTTACACGCGGCGCTTCCGGTCGGCGGGCATCATGGCCATCATCGGCATGATCATCGACCCGGCCTGCCTGTCGCTGTTCACCAACATGCTGCAGCCGCTGCTCGACAACCTGTTCATCGCACGCGATCCGCACACGATCTTCTGGATGCCCATCTGGATCATCAGCATTTTCGCCGTGCGCGGCGTGGCCTCGTATGCCGCGGACTATGGCATCGCCTACGTGGGCCGCAACGTGGTGCAGGCGATCCGCATCGACGTCTTCGCCGCCTACCTCCGGCTGCCGTCCACGTTCTTTGCCAGGGAGCCGTCGGGCCAGCAGATCTCACGCATCACCTATACGAGCGAACAGGTCGCCGCGGCTTCCGCCGACTCGCTCAAGGTCGCCGTCACCGAAGGCCTCACCGTGGTGGGGCTGCTGTGCGTCATGCTTTACCAGAGCGCCTATCTCGCCATGGCCCTGCTGGTGCTCGTGCCGTGCGTCGTGGTGATCGTCACCGTGATCAGCCGGCGCTATCGCAAGATCAGCAAGCGCATCCAGGGCAACATGGGCACCGTGACCAGCGCGGTGGAGGAAGCGGTCGCGGCCAATCGCGAGGTCCGGATCTACGGCGGCCAGGCGCGCGAAGGTGATCGCTTTGCCGATGTCGCCGAACGCCAGCGCCGGCTGAACCTCAAGGTGTCCGCCACGAGCGCCGCGTCCAGCGCCACCATCCAGACCGTGGGCGCCGTGGCGCTCGCCACGCTGGTGTTCCTCGGCACGCGGCCCGGCATCATCGAGACGATGACTCCCGGCGTGTTCTTCGCCGTGCTGACCGCCATGGGTGGCATGCTTCCGTCCCTGAAACGGCTTGCCGGCATCCAGTCCAGCCTGCAGAAGGGCGTGACCGCGGCGGAAGACCTGTTCGGCCTCATCGACGAGCCGGCGGAAACCGATACGGGCACGGAAACGCTCGTGCGCACGCATGGCGACATCCGCTTCGAAGGCGTGAAACTGGTCTACGAGCGTACCGGCCACGTGGCACTGCGCGGGGTGGATCTCATCTGTCGCCCGGGCACCGTCACGGCGCTCGTGGGCCGTTCCGGCAGTGGCAAGTCCAGCCTCGTCAGTCTCCTGCCGCGCTTCTACGAGCCGAGCGAGGGCAGCATCCTGGTCGACGGCCGCGATTATTCCCAGTACACGCTGGCGTCCCTTCGCCAGCAGATCGCGTGGGTCGGCCAGCACGTCGTGCTGTTCGACGATACCGTGGCCGCCAACATCGCCTATGGCGAAATGGCCGGGGCGGCGGAGGCCGACATCATCGCCGCCGCCGAAGCCGCCAATGCCATGGAGTTCATCGCGCGGCTGCCTGACGGGCTGAACACGCAGATCGGGCAGGGCGGCAACTCGCTGTCCGGCGGCCAGCGCCAGCGCATCGCCATTGCACGCGCCATTCTCAAGAACGCGCCGATCCTCGTGCTCGACGAGGCGACCAGCGCCCTCGACACGGAGTCCGAGCGCCTGATCCAGGACGCGCTGACCCGCCTCATGCGCGACCGCACCACGCTGGTCATCGCACACCGCCTGTCGACCATCGAACACGCCGACCAGATCGCGGTGATGGAACAGGGCCGCATCATCGAACTCGGCACCCATCGCGAGTTGTTGGCCCAGAGCGGGCAGTACGCGGCGCTGCATCGCATGCAGTTCCACGAGCAGGCCGCGGCGGGCTGATCGATGGCCCTCGGTGCCTCGTTGCAGCGACGCTGGTACAGCGACGGCCGGCCGCCGGCCTGGACGCTACCCCTCGAGGCCCTCTACCGCGCGATCGTAAAGCGGCGCGCGCACGCGTTCCGGAGCCAGCCGTCACGGGTCGTGCGGCTCGGCGTGCCGGTCGTCGTGGTGGGCAACATCACCCTGGGCGGCACGGGCAAGACGCCGTTGATCGTGGCGCTGGCGCACGCCCTGCGGGCACGCGGCTTCGTTCCGGGAATCGTCAGTCGCGGATACGGCGGGTCGGAGCGCGGCCCGTGGCTGCTCACCGGCAATGACGACCCTGTACGGGTAGGCGACGAGCCGAGTCTCATCCGGCAGAGTGGTTTTCCGGTGGCCATCGGCCGCGAGCGGCCTGAAGCGGCCCAGCTGCTCGTCGATGCGGGTTGCACCGTCGTCCTGGCGGACGATGGCCTGCAGCACCATCGACTCGGTCGCGACGTGGAAATCTGCGTCATCGACGGTGAGCGCCGGCTGGGCAACGGCCACCTTCTGCCGGCGGGCCCGTTACGCGAGCCGGCCAGTCGACTCGGCACGGTGGATTTCATCGTGGTGAACGGCGGTACGCGGTCCGCCGACGAAACTGGCATGACGCTGCAGGGAGGCATGGCGGTGAACATGGCCGACCCGTCGCGGGTCGTGCCGCTCGCCGACTTCGCGGGGCGCCCCGCCCACGCCGTGGCGGGCATCGGAAACCCGACGCGCTTCTTCGACAGCCTCGCTGCACAGGGCATCGGGGTCCACGGACACCCTTTCGCCGACCACCATGCCTTCACCCGCGACGAACTCACCTTCAGCGATGGCTGCCCGGTGCTGATGACCGACAAGGACGCCGTGAAATGCAGCGCCTTCGCCCGCGACAACTGGTGGCGCGTGCCGGTGACGGCCGTGTTGCCCGAGTCGTTTTATGACGCCGTGGCGGCGCGCATTCGAAAGGCCGCATCGTAAAAACCGATCTTCGAAACGCCGCGTCGTAGGAACCGATCAGCGACGAGCGCGCTCGGCGTTCCATTTCTTCATGTTCTTCAGCGGCGCCTTGACGTACGGGCTCGCCTGGATCATCCGCATCAGTGCGCGGTTGAACAGGGTGCCGGTGCGATCCATGGGGCGCTCGACATCGAGGAAGAGCACGGCACGGAATTCGTCGGTGTCGTTGTGCACCTCGTGCTCGTAGGTATCGTCGAACAGCACGACCTTGCCTTCTTCCCAGTGCAGGATCTGGTCATCGACGCGGATCCAGACGTTCTGCCAGTCCTGCGGCACCCGGAGGCCGAGATGCGCACGGATCACCGCGCGTGTGGGGCCCTTGTGGGCCGCAATGCGGTACTGCGGCTTGAGGATGGAGAACATGGCGGTCGTCACGCCCGGCAGCGAATCGATGATCGCCGCCGTCCGCGGGCAGACGGCGCAGTTTTCATCGACGCGCTTGCCGTAGACGTAGAAGCCGAACGTCTTCCAGTTGTCGCCCTTGGAAATGCGCTTCTGGTCAGGCGAGATCTGGTGGAAGGCGGGGATGTCTTCCGGATGCTCGAGGATATGGTCGAGCTCGGCGCGGATCACGGGCCACTGGGCCTCGAGACCGGGAATCCAGTCGAATTCCTTGTTGTCGATGACAGGCGTCGTGGGCACGAGCGAGTGCTTCGCCTGGAACTTCCCGCTCCAGCGCAGGAGTCGCTTGCCACCGCGAAGGAGGAGTTGGCGTCCCAGGGAGGCTTTCGAGGCAGCGGCAGGCGTATTCATGTGGTTTGATCAGGTGGCTCGCGGCGGAAGGTCGCGTCGATGCCGCCGATTATATTACAAGACCGCAAGGGTCAGTATTTAGGGCGCCGTATCAGAAAGCAAAAGGCGCATTGCGCGCGCAGCCGGTAGGAGCGCGCCCCGCGCGCGACAGCTTTTCGCGACACGCGACACGAGATCCTGCGATCCCGCGATCCCGCGATCCCGCGATTCCGCGACCCCGCAATCCGCGATCCCGGCGGACTTCGCGAGAAACGACGGATGTGGTCGCGGGGAGATGTCGCGCGCGGGGCGCGCTCCTACGGGTGGGTTTACTGCACCCGGGAGATATTGCCCTGGTCGTCGACCACCACGATGTCGCCCTGGCGAATGGCCGAGGCGTCCTTCACCTGTACGTTCGTATAGCCGCCGGTGCCCATCTTCAGGCGCAGCGTGTAGCTCTCGCTGCCGCCGCCCTTGCCGATGGCGTTGCCGCCGAAGCCGCCGGCCACGGCGCCGCCCACGGTCGCCAGTTTGCGGCCGTTGCCGCGACCGACCTGGTTGCCGAGGACACCGCCGGCGATCGCGCCGATGACGGCACCGGCCGTGCCGTGGTCGCGGCCCTGGACCACGTTGTGTTCGATCGTCTGCACGACGCCGCACTGGTCGCAGCGGACATAGATGCCATCGCTCCGCGTCAGCGTGGCGGCCGACGCCGGGGCGAGGGCGGCGGAAGCGAGCAGGGCGGCGAGCGGAAGGCCGAGGGCGCTTTTCAGGTTCATGGGTGTCTCCTTATCGTGCAGCCGTCAGGGTCGGCGGCCGCGGGTGAGACCAGTCTAAGCAACCTGACTGAACAGACATCGAGTGTGCTTCATCCTTCACCCGAACCCGTGGATACTGGCGCCATGAGTACTGCCATCATCTGGTTCCGCCGCGACCTTCGCCTGGCGGACCACCCCGCCCTGACCGCTGCCATCCAGGCGCACGATCACGTGCTGCCCCTGTACATCCATGCCCCTGAAGAAGAAGGGGAATGGGCGCCCGGCGAGGCCAGCCAGTGGTGGTTGCACCATTCGCTCGAAGCCCTCGATACCTCGCTGGGGCGACATCGCGGAAGGCTGCAGATCGTCGAAGGCCCGAGCATCGACGCACTGCGCGCGGCGATCCGTGAAACGGGCGCGACAGCGGTGTACTTCAGCCGCCTCTATGAGCCATATCTCATAAAGCGCGATAAGGCAGTGCGTCAGGCGCTGGAAGAGGATGGCGTGGAGGTCATCTCGTCCAATGCGGCCCTGTGGTGCGAGCCTTGGGAGATCGCGACGAAACAGGACGATCCGTATCGCGTGTTCACGCCGTTCTGGCGCAACCTGCGAACACGCATCGACGAGAACGCGCCGCTCGATGCGCCAGGAAGCATGAGCCTGGCCAGCCTTTCGCACGCGCGCCCGCTCGACGAGCTGAAGCTGCTGCCCACGCGCGACTGGGCCCGCGGTTTCGGTGAATGGACACCCGGCGAGCAGGGCGCGCACGACATGCTCGAACTCTTTGCCGACGATGGCGTGGGCCATTACGTCGAGGGCCGCGATATCCCCGCGCGTCATGGCACGTCGCGGCTGTCACCGCACCTGCATTTCGGCGAAATCTCGCCGCTGCAGGTCGCCGCGGGCCTTCGCGCGCACGCGGCGCGGACGAAAAACAAGCCGGACATCGAACCTTACCTTCGGCAGCTGGGCTGGCGCGAATTCGGCCACCATCTGCTGTACCACTTCCCGAAGACGCCCAGGGAAAACTTCAACCCGAAGTTCGATGCATTCCGCTGGGCAAAGCGCGACAGGCACGCGCTCCGTCGCTGGAAGCAGGGCAAGACCGGCATCCCTATCGTGGATGCCGGCATGCGAGAGCTCTGGGCCACGGGCTGGATGCACAACCGCGTGCGCATGCTCGTCGCGAGCCTGCTGACGAAGAATCTTCGCCAGCACTGGGTGCTGGGCGAGAAGTGGTTCTGGAACACGCTGGTGGACGCCGACCTCGCCAACAATGCCATGGGCTGGCAGTGGGTCTCCGGCAGCGGGGCCGATGCGTCGCCGTACTTCCGCATCTTCAACCCGGTCACGCAGTCGGAGAAGTTCGATCCCGACGGTGCGTACATCCGACGCTGGGTGCCCGAACTCGCCGACGCAAAGGGACGCCTCGTCCACGCACCGTGGGAAGACGAGGCCTACCTCGATCGTTCGGGTTATCCGCGGCCGCTGGTCGACCTCAAGGCATCGCGCGACGATGCCCTCACGGCGTACCAGTCGTTGAAGGGCGCTCGCGCAGAAGCAGCGCCAGTATCGGAGGAGTAACCATCGCGGTCAGTAACGACATGGCCACGATCACGGCGTAGATCGTCTCGTCGAAGACGCCGGCGGCGAGCCCGAGGCTGGCGATCACGACGCCGACCTCGCCCCGCGGCACCATGCCGAAGCCCACGATCAACGCGCCGCGCCTGCCCAGCGACAGCGAACCCAGGAAGCCGCCCGCGAGCTTCGACACGATGGCGATGATCGTCACCACCGCGAGCATGCCGAGCGCGCTCGCGCTGGCCAGGGCCGACAGGTTGACCTTGGCCCCCGTGACCACGAAGAAGAAGGGCGTGAGGAAGGCCAGCAGCGGCGCGGTCTGTTCCTCGAGCTCATGCCGCTGCCGCGATTCGGAAGCGATCATGCCGGCCAGGAAGGCGCCGATGATCGCCGCAAGGTGGAATTTCATCGAGAGGAAGGCGAGGCCGAGGCACAGGGCCAGCACGATCGCGAGCGGCGACATCGGATGGCGCGGCTTGTCGAGCCAGCCCGAACCGCGGCGCATGACACGGGTGCCGCCCCAGCCGATGACGGCGACGAAACCGACGGCACCCACGAGCGTACCGACCAGGCCACCTACATCCACCGCGCCACCGCCCTGCAGCGAGGACACGATGCCGAGCAGCAGCATGGCGAGGATGTCGTCGATGACGGCGGCACCGAGGATGATCCGGGCCTCGCGCCGCTGGAGCACGCCCAGCTCCTGGAGCACGCGCGCCGTGATGCCTGCCGACGTGGCAACGAAGGCGGCGGCCACGAACATGGAGCGGATCCAGTCGAAGCCGGAGCCGTGCGCCCATATCGCGCCAAGGCCGAACGGGATGATCACGCCGAGCACGCCGACGAGGAACGCGCTGGCACCGACCTTCTTCAGGTCGTCGAGGCGCGTTTCCAGGCCGACCGAGAACAGCAGCAGGATCACGCCGATTTCGGCCAGCACGTCGAGCGGCGTACCGGTGGCGATGTCCGGCACGGTCACCCAGCCGAGGGCCGACGGGCCGACGACGCAGCCGGCGGCGATCTCGCCGACGACGGCGGGGAGGCGAAGGCGCTGGGCAAGCTCGCCGCCGATCTGCGCGGCGACGAAAATGATGAAAAGCGTCAGCAAAATGCTGGCGGAATCGTGCATGTGATCACTCCGGATCGTGGCCGCGAAGGAAGGCGCGGTGTCCTTGAGGGTAACGCTTAGTGGGCGTTGCCGTTTCTGGCTGGTCCGCTTGTTCTCGTGGCGGGCCGGGTGTCGCCCAGGCGGCTGAAGATCCAGCTCGCTGCCAGCGTGACCAGGCCCAGCACGATCACCGACCAGCGGAACGCCCACACATAGCCGCGCGCGTTATGCGAGTCGAGGAAGCCCGCCATGAGCAGCGAGGCCAGGGCGATGCCGAAGCTCATGGACAGGTACTGCGCCGTGGATGCCATGGACGACGCCATCGACGCATGCTCGACGTCCAGGTCGACGTAGGCCAGCGTGTTCATGGCGGTATACTGCAGCGACATGATCGCGCCGTAGACGTACACCAGCGCCACGGTGATCCAGACCGGCGTGGTCTCCGAGAGCAGGGCGAAGGAACAGAGCACCGCGGACACCGCCACCGTGTTCGTGAGCAGCAGGCGGCGATAGCCGAAGCGGTTCAGCAGGCGGTTGATGAAGGGCTTGACCGTGATGGAACCCAGCGCCTGCGGCACCATCATCATGCCCGCGACCAGCGGCGACCACCCGCAGCCGATCTGCAGGAACAGCACCAGCAGCAGGTACATGCCGGACACGCCCAGGCGCGTGAAGAGGTTGCCCGCGAGCGACACGCGGAGGCTGCGCACTTTCAGCAGGGAGAGGTCGCTGACGGGCCATGACGTACGGCGGCTGTGCCAGACGTACAGCCAGCCGACGACGATGGCTCCCACGATGTAGGCGACGACGTGGGTCCAGTGGCCATCGCCGCCGGCCGTTTCGGCGCCCAGCAGCAACAGGGCCGAGGCACTCGCGAAGAGCAGGAAACCCAGTGTGTCGAAGGGGTGCGCGGTGTCCAGCCGGTATTCCGGCATTTCGCGACGATTGAGCAACAGGCCGCCGATGCCCACCGGCACGTTGATCAGGAAGATGAGCCGCCAGTTGGTGAATTCGACCAGCGCCCCGCCGATCAGGGGCCCCACGACGGAACCGAGCAGCCCGAAGGTCGCCACCGTGGTCATGGCGCTGACGAATTCACGGCGGTCGATGCTGCGCACCAGCACATACCGGCCGACCGGCATCAGCGCCGCGCCGCCGAGGCCCTGGATGATGCGCGCCCCGACCAGTTGCGGCAGGCTCTGCGCCAGGCCGCAGAGCAGGGAGCCCAGCGCGAAGACCAGGATCGCCCCGCCGAACACCCGGCGCGTGCCGAAGCGATCGCAGAGCCAGGGGCTCATGGGGATGAAGATGGCCAGGGTCAGCACGTAGCTGGTCAGCGCGGTGCGCATGCTCAGCGGGGTGACCGAGAGCGCGGCGGCGATGGACGGCACGGCGGTGTTCACGATCGTCGAATCGAGCGCCTGCATGAAGAAGGCTGCCGACACCAGCCAGATCAGGCCCCGGTACCGGGCGTTGCTGGAGGGCTGCGCGGGCGCCAGTGCCGGCCGGTCCGTCGAAATGACGGGGACTTCAGGCGTGAGGGTGCTGGCGATGACGTCGTGGGGAGGCATGGGTCGGCAAGTATAACGGGTGGACTTCTTGCTTTTGCCCCGCCTTCGTCCGACAGTTCAGGGTCGCGTCTGCTTCACTCGAGCCCTCACGGATACTGCACATGCCCCAAGCCATCGCCCCTGTCGAAGCCGTGGAGCGCGCCACCGAACTGCGCGGCCTGCTGGAAGACGCCAACTACCGGTACCACGTGCTCGACGACCCCACGCTGGCCGACGCCGATTACGACCGGCTGATGCGGGAGCTCGAGGCGCTGGAAGCCGCGTACGCAGACCTGGCCATCGCCGACTCGCCGACCCGTCGCGTTGGTGCCCGGGCACACGGCGGGTTCGCAGAGGTCACGCACGCGGTGCCCATGCTGTCCCTGGGCAATGCCTTCGAGCAGGAAGGCGACTCCGATCGCGAAAAGTACCGGGAAGTCGCCGACTTCGAGCGGCGCATCGAGCAGACGCTGGGGCGCCGCGAGCCGGTGTTCTCGGTCGAGCCCAAGCTCGACGGCCTGGCGATCAGCCTGCGCTACGAAGACGGCCTGTTCGTGCAGGGCGCCACCCGTGGCGATGGTGCGGTGGGCGAAGACGTCACCGCGAACCTGCGCACCGTGAAAGCCATTCCGCTTCGGCTTCGTGGCGAAGGCTGGCCGCGCGTGCTCGAGGTGCGCGGTGAAGTCATCATGCCGCGGGCCGGCTTCGACGCTTTCAACGAGCGCGCCCGCGCCGCCGGCGAAAGGCCGCTGGCGAACCCGCGCAATGGTGCGGCCGGTTCCCTGCGCCAGCTCGACCCGGGCATCACCGCAAAGCGCCCGCTGGCGTTCTTCGCGTACGCCGTGGGGCGCGTCGAAGACGGCGAACTGCCCGACACCCATTCGGCGACGCTGCAGAATCTGCGCGAGTGGGGCTTCCCGGTATCGCCGGAGGTCTCGACGGCGAAAGGCTTCGCGGGCCTGCTCGCGTACTTCCGCAAGATCGGCGCGAAACGCGATGCATTGCCTTACGACATCGACGGCGTGGTCTACAAGCTCGACGACTACGAAGGCCAGCAGGAGATGGGGTTCGTTTCGCGCGCGCCGCGCTGGGCCATCGCGCACAAATACCCCGCGCAGGAGCAGACGACCACGGTCGAGGCGATCGAGATCCAGATCGGTCGCACCGGTGCCGCCACGCCCGTGGCTCGCCTCAACCCCGTGCAGGTCGGCGGCGTCACGGTCACCAACGCCACCTTGCATAACGCCGACCAGGTCGCGCGCCTCGACGTGCGCGTCGGTGACACGGTCATCGTGCGCCGCGCGGGCGACGTGATCCCCGAAGTCGCGCGCGTCGTCGAGGAACACCGCCCGGCCGGCACCGTCGCCTGGAAGATGCCCGGGACGTGTCCTGTCTGCGGCTCCGGGTTGCTGCGGGAAGAGGGCGCCGCGGCGTACCGCTGTTCCGGCGGCCTCGTCTGCGCTGCGCAGCGCAAGGAAGCGCTGATCCATTTCGCATCACGTCGTGCGATGGACATCGACGGGCTGGGCGATCGCTTCGTCGATGCGCTCGTGGAGTTCGACATGGTGCACACGCCGGCAGATCTCTACGGCCTCACCGTGGAGAGTTTCGTCGGCATGAAGGCGAAGGCGGACGAGCGCGATGGCTCCACGCCAGAGACCGTGAAACAGGGAAAGGTTGCGACGCGCTGGGCTGAAAACCTGGTCGATGCGATCGAGGCCAGCAAGACGTCCACGCTGCCCCGCTTCCTTTTCGGCCTGGGCATCATGCACATCGGCGAAAGCACGGCGAAGACCCTGGCCCTCTGGCTCGGTTCGCTGGCCTTCGTCCGTCGGACGCCTGCGCCGGTGCTGCGGGTGCTTCCCGATATCGGCGACGAGGTCGCGATGTCCATCGCCGCGTTCTTCGGGCAGGAGGGCAACCAGGAGGTCGTGGACAAACTGCTGGCAGCCGGCATCACGTTCGCCGACGAAGGTGCCCCGTCGCCGAAGCTGCGCGATCGCCTCGGGCTGGACGTGCTGCTCGATGCAGTGAAAGTACCCAAGCTCGGCCCGAAGAGCACCGCCACGCTGGCAAAGACCTATGCCGACCTCGATGGGCTGCTGAAAGCCGGTGAGCACCAGTGGATCGTCGCGGGCGTGCCGCAGGCCGCGGCCTCCAACCTCACCGCGTTCCTCGCCGATGCCGGGCACCTGGCGTCGCTGCGCGAGAGTGCGGCCGCCATGCGCGCACTGGCCGACGCGCTGCCCGCCAGGGCTGCGACGGCGTTGCCGCTCGAGGAGCAGACGTACGTCATCACCGGCACCTTGGAAACCCTGAAGCGCGATGACGCCACCGAGCGCCTCGAATCGCTCGGTGCCAAGGTGGCGGGCTCCGTGTCGAAGAAGACGACCGCCGTCTTCGCGGGTGAGGCCGCGGGTTCGAAGCTGGACAAGGCAAGGGAGCTCGGCGTGCCCGTGCATACCGAAGCCGACCTGCTGGCGCTGTTGACCGGACATGGGGTCGCGCCGTGAATGACCTGCGCGAACGCCTGCAACGCCGCGCTTCCGTTTACAACACCATTCGTTCGTTTTTCCACGAGCGCGGCGTGCTGGAAGTGGAGACGCCGGTCCTTTCCGCCGCGGGCAATACCGACCCCAATATCCAGAGCTTCAGCACGGCGTTCACGGGTCATGTCGATGCGGGGGCGCGCGACCGCTGGCTGCGGACATCGCCGGAATTCCCCCTGAAACGCCTGCTCGCCGCGGGCGTGGGCGACTGCTACGAGCTCGGCCGTGTCTTCCGCAACGGCGAGGCCGGTGGTCGCCACAACCCCGAGTTCACGATGCTCGAGTGGTATCGCGTGGGCTGGGACGAAGCGCGGCTGGCGCGCGAGGTGATCGACCTGCTGGAGCGCCTGATGGTGCAGGCCGGGCGCACGTTCGACGTCGTTGAAACCACGTATCGCAGCCTCTTCCGCGACGCGCTCGGCGTGGATGCGCTGACCGATCCGGTCGAGACGCTGCAGAACGCGCTCACCTCCACGACCATCGACGGCGAAGGCCTCGAGCGGGACGACTGGCTCGACCTGCTCATGACGCACCAGATCCAGCCGACGTTCCCGCGCGACCGCATCACGGTCGTGCAGGATTTTCCGGCCAGCCAGTGTGCGCTCGCGCGACTTCGCCACGAGGATCCGCCGGTGGCGGAACGGTTCGAGGCGTACGTCGGTGTCTACGAAGTGGCCAACGGTTATCACGAGCTCAACGATGCCGGTGAACAGCGCGCCCGTTTCGAAGCGGACAACGCGAAGCGTCAGCTGCGTGGCCAGCCACGGGTGCCGATGGATGAAAGGCTGCTGGCGGTGCTTGGCCATATGCCGGCATGCGCCGGCGTCGCGGTGGGCGTCGAGCGGCTGCTGATGGTACTGGCCGGCACCGATGCGATCGCCGACGTGCTCGCGTTCCCGTTTTCCGAGGCCTGATGTTCCCATGCTGGAAGCCATCCACCACATCGCCCTGATCTGCTCGGACTATGCGCGCTCCCGCGCGTTCTATACCGAGGTGCTGGGCCTTCGCGTGATCCATGAAACGTATCGCGAAGCCCGCGATTCGTGGAAGCTCGACCTCGAAGTCAGCCCGGGCGTGCAGCTCGAGCTCTTCTCGTTCCCGTCGCCGCCGCCGCGGCCATCGCGGCCGGAAGCGCAGGGGCTTCGCCACCTGGCGTTCGTCGTGTCCGACGTGGCATCGGTGGTCGCCACGCTGGCAGCGCGTGGCGTGGTCTGCGAGCCGGTTCGCATCGATGAGTTCACCGGGCGGCGCTTCACGTTTTTCGCCGATCCGGATGATCTGCCGATCGAGCTATACGAAAGGTAGCGCAGGTCTAGAATTCCAGTTCCTGCGCGGCGCAGAGGTAATCCACCATCGGCGCGAGCCGCTTGAAGTTATCGACGATAAACGGCAACAGTTCCGCCGAGCACGCCAGTGCTTCGTCGAACTCCTGACCGGCGGCGAAATTCTTCCGCTTCAGGTCCTCGATCAGCTCATGGTTCGGATCGTAGCCGCGCGGCGGTCGCACGAGGCTCTCGCCCCAGAAACTGTAACGCTCGCGGAAACCCTTCGACTGCGTGGCTCGCTTCCACGAATCCGGGTTGTCCGCGATGAACTCGCGCAGGTTCTTCAGCACCGGCGCCTCGGGGTGCCACATGCCACCGCCAACGAAGCATTCGCCCGGCTGGATGTGCAGGTAGAAACCCGGTGCCTGGATCTCGTGCCGGCGCACGTGGAAGAACCGCGAACCCTGCCAGCCCTTGTACGGCTGCTTGTCGTTGGCGAAACGCGTGTCCCGGTGGATGCGGTAGAGCGAGCCACCGACCTTGCGGGTATCGGCGCGGTACTGCGGGCTGATTTTCGCCAGCGGTGCCGCGAGGTCGCCGATGAGCGCGAGGAAAGGCTCGCGCACATGGCGCTCGTAGTCTTCCTTGTGCTCGTGGAACCACTCGCGGTTGTTGTGCAGCACCAGCGATTTGAAGAAGCGGAACGTGGCAGGCGTGAAATAGGTTCGATGGGCCATGGGGGTCGTCAGGAAAGGGCGTCAGAGCAGTTCGTGGCCCCATGCTTCCAGCTCGTCGAGCAGGGGGAGGGGTGCATCGGGTGCGGCGCGCAGGGTGGCGAGTTCGGCCTGGTAGTCGTCGAGCGTCAGCGTGGTCAGCGCACTGCGTCGCGTGAGGCGGTCGACGCGGAACGCCTCCCAGCGCTCGTGCTCCTGCACGGTCAGCGTGTCCGGCCAGTTGCGGGCGCGGTAGCGGAACAGCAGCTCCGCGTAACGCGGGTCGCGGAAGTTGAAGCGGTCGGCCTTCAGTTGCTCCGGCGGCGTGGCGCGCACCTCCGCCAGCAGGCGGCGGTCGGCGTCCGGCAGGAAGCCGCCGTACAGGGCCAGCTCCGGGTCGCCCGCCGGCGGATGTTCCGCGGCATGCCCGTAGATGCGGCGCAGTTTCTCCGCCAGGCCGGTCGCCCCGCGCAGGGTGGCCAGGTTGCGCTCCACCGCGTCCATGTCGAGGCCGAGGCGTCCATGGTCGGCGCCCTTCAGCACCGACAGCGGCGCCAGGGCGGGTGCCGTGTTGGCCCGCACGGTCCGGAGCGCGATGCGCTCGACACCCTCGGGCAGGTCGGCCCGCGCGGTGAAGACGCGATCGGCCACGTCGCCGTCGTCCAGGGCCAGGAGGTCGGCCGGGTCGGCGGTGAGGTCGTAGACGATGATTTCCCCGGCGCGCGAGGGATGCGCCGCCAGCGGCGCGATCACCGTGAGGCACTGCCGGCTGGCAGGGTAGCGGGACGAGACGTGGACCACCGGGGTCATGGCCGCCACGTCGAGCAGTTCGAAGACCCGCTGTTTACGTCGGAGGGCGAAGTACCAGTCCCATAGCCGGGGCTGGCGCTGGCGGATCAGCCGTGCGAGGCCGATCAGGGCTTCGACGTCGGACAGGGCGTCATGGGCGCGGTCCTGCTTCAGGCCGTTGGCCGTGGCCAGGTGCTCCAGCCGGAAGCTGGGCGAGCCGTCGTCGCGGGCGGGCCAGACGATGCCCTCGGGGCGAAGGGCCTGGCACAGGCGGACCAGGTCGATCAGGTCCCAGCGTGAGTTCCCGTTTTCCCACTCGCGCCCGTACGGATCGTAGAAATTCCGGTACAGGAGGTGCCGGGTGAACTCGTCGTCGAAGCGCAGCGAGTTGTAGCCGACGGTGCAGGTGCCGGGCAGGGCGATCTGCTCGTGGATCGCAGCCGCAAATTCGGCTTCCTTCAGCCCCTCGCGCCGGGTGAGCTGGGGTGCGATGCCCGTGATCATGCAGGCCACCGGCTGGGGCGGCATGTCGAGCGGCGGCTGGCAGTAGATCATCAGCGGCTCGCCCACGATCTCGAGCGCCGCGTTGGTGCGTATGCCCGCGAACTGGCTCGGGCGGTCGCGCCGGGGGTCGGCGCCGAAGGTCTCGTAGTCGTGCCAGAAGAAGGTCGGTTCGGCCATCCGGCCATTATCTCATGGGGTGACCTGCTTTCCACGCGCTCTGACGCTAGACTGCTCCATCCCAAGGAGCCCCCATGACGCCTGCGCACGACGACAACCTTATCTGGATCGACCTCGAGATGACCGGTCTGGACACGGACAACGATTCCATCCTCGAGATCGCCACGGTCGTCACCGACAAGGATCTCAACGTGCTGGCCGAAGGGCCGGTCTTCGCGATCTCGCATTCGGATGCGCGGCTGCAGAAGATGGATTCCTGGAACCGTAACCAGCACCAGCGCTCGGGCCTGTGGGGCCGCGCCGTGGAGTCCAACACGACCCCCGAGCAGGCCGAGGCAGCGACGCTCGCCTTCCTGAAGCAGTGGGTCCCCATCGGCAAGTCGCCCATGTGTGGCAACTCGATCTGCCAGGACCGCCGCTTCATGCATCGCGAGATGCGGCAGCTCGAGCGCTACTTCCATTACCGCAACCTCGACGTGTCGACCCTCAAGGAACTCTCGCGCCGCTGGTCGCCCGATATCTCCCGCGCGTTCGCCAAGGATTCGGCGCATACCGCCCTGTCCGACGTCCACGATTCCATCGACGAGCTGCGTTATTACCGCCGCTTCATGGGCCCCCTGGCCGGCACGCAGCAGGCCTGAGCATGAGCTTCGACCCTTTTGCCCCCTCGCTGGACTGCAACGGTCGTCCGCTCGTGCTCGACCGGCCGCGCGTGGCCGGCATCGTCAACGTCACGCCGGATTCGTTCTCCGACGGTGGCCGCCACGACACCCTCGACGCGGCCTATGCGCACGCGATGCGGCTGGTGGAGGAGGGCGCGGACATGCTCGACATCGGCGGCGAATCGACCCGGCCGGGCGCCTCCGAGGTGCCGGTCGACGAGGAAATCCGCCGCGTCGTGCCCCTGATCGAGCGCCTGGTCGCGTCGACCACCGTGCCGCTGTCCATCGACACGTCGAAGCCCGAGGTCATGCGCGCCGCCATCGGCGCCGGCGCCGGCATGATCAACGACATCTACGCCCTGCGCCGCGAGGGCGCGCTGGATACTGCCGCCGAGCTTCGCGTGCCGGTATGCCTCATGCACATGCAGGGCGAACCGCGCGGCATGCAGGAAGCACCGGACTACGATGACGTGGTCGGCGAAGTGCATCGTTTCCTCACCGACCGGCTGTTTTCCTGCGAGCTCGCCGGCATCGATCGCCGCCGCGTGCTGGTGGATCCGGGCTTCGGCTTCGGCAAGACGCTCGAGCACAACCTGGCGTTGCTGCGGGCCACGGCCCGGTTCGCCGAACTCGGTGCAGGCGTGTACATCGGGCTGTCGCGCAAGACCATGATCGGTGCGATCACCGGGCGCCAGGCGCCCACGGACAGGGTCGCCGGATCGGTCGCGGCCGCCATGGTGGCCGCGCAACGGGGTGCCGTGCTCGTGCGGGTGCACGACGTGGCGCCCACGGTAGATGCGCTGGCCGTGTGGGCCGCCGTGAAGGCAGGCGATACGACCCCCCGCAACGACACGCCGTCCATGCCGCGCTGGCCCGACGACGAGTAACCAGAGGCTGACGCCATGAGCGAACGCAAATATTTCGGCACCGACGGCATTCGTGGCCATGTCGGCACGTACCCCATCAGTGCGGACTTCATCCTGCGACTGGGTCGCGCCGCGGGCGCCGTGCTCGCGCGACGCCGCGCGGCAGACAACCGGCCTAAAGGCGCGGGCGCCGAGCGACGCAGCCCCAACCGCCGGGTCACGGTGGTGATCGGCAAGGACACCCGGGTGTCCGGCTACATGTTCGAAGCGGCGCTGGAAGCGGGTCTGGTGGCATCGGGTGCCGACGTGCGCCTGCTCGGCCCCATGCCCACGCCCGCCGTCGCCTTCCTGACGCGCTCGCTGCGTGCGGATGCCGGCATCGTGATCAGTGCATCGCACAACCCGCACCACGACAACGGCATCAAGTTCTTTTCCGGCCAGGGCGAGAAGCTCGACGATGCGCTGGAAGCCGAGATCGAAGCCGAACTCGACGCCGATTTCGTCACCGTGGCGTCCGACGCGCTTGGCAAGGCCAGCCGCATCGACGATGCCGTGACCCGCTACGCCGAGTTCTGCAAGTCGACCGTCGCGGACGAGTTTTCCCTGCGTGGCCTGAGCATCGTGCTCGACTGCGCCAACGGTGCGACCTACCAGGTGGCGCCGAAGGTGTTTCGCGAGCTGGGTGCCGAGGTGTCGACCGTCGGTGCCGAGCCCGATGGCCTGAACATCAATCGCGACGTGGGTTCCACCAGCCCGGAGCTGCTCGCCCGCACGGTGGTCGAACGCGGCGCCGACATCGGCATCGCTTTCGACGGGGACGGCGACCGCGTGCGCATCGTCGACCAGGACGGCACGGTCACCGATGGCGACGACATGCTTTACGTGATCGCGCGCCACTGGAAGAAGCGCGGCACGCTGCCGGGCCCCGTGGTCGGCACGCTCATGAGCAACTACGGCCTCCAGCGGGCGTTGAAAGCCCTGGACATCCCGTTCGTTCGCGCGAATGTCGGCGATCGTTACGTACTGCAGCAGCTGAAGGAGCATGGCGGCCTGCTGGGTGGCGAGACCTCGGGCCACATCCTCTGCCTCGACCGCTTCACCACGGGTGACGGCATCGTGGCCGCGCTGGCGCTGCTCGAGGCGCTGGCCGACGATGGCGAAACCTTCGCCGAAGCGCGGGCCGGCCTGCGGAAGCTGCCGCAGACCATGCTCAACGTGCGCGTGGAGGGCGCCAAGGCCGCCCTCGGCAGCGATACCGTGAAAAAGGCGCTGGCCGAGGTCGAAGCCGCACTGGAAGGTCGCGGCCGCGTGGTGCTGCGTGCGTCGGGTACGGAGCCGCTGGTGCGGGTCACTATCGAAGCGGCCGATGCCGCGGAAGTGGAACGTCTGGCGGGGCAGCTGGCGGACGCCGTAAAATCGGCGGCCCAGGCAACGGCCTGATCGATCTACCTACCGGAAGCACCATGAAGAAGGTTCCCACGCTCGATATCCGCCGCTATGACACCGACCGCGAGGCCTTCGTGGCCGAACTGGGTGCGGCGTATCGCGAATTCGGCTTCTGCTGCATCAGCGGCCATGGGATCCCGAAGGAGGCCGTGGACGATGCCTACGACGCCTTCGTGCGCTTCTTCGCGCTGCCCGACGACACCAAGCGTGCGTACCACGTGCCCGGCGGTGGCGGGGCGCGCGGCTATACGCCGTTCAAGGTCGAAACCGCCAAGGACAGCAAGTTCGCCGACCTGAAGGAGTTCTGGCACATCGGCCGCGAGATCCCGCGTGATTCGAAGTTCGCCGATGTCATGCCGGCCAACGTCTGGCCGTCGGAAGTGCCGGATTTCAAGGAAAAGGGCTACGGCATCTACCAGGCGCTCGACCAGCTGGGCGCCCGCGTGCTGCGCGCGCTGGCGCTGCACATCGACCTGCCGGAACATTTCTTCGACGACAAGATCGATTCGGGTAATTCCATCCTGCGCCCGATCCATTACCCGCCGATCGTGCAGGACGACGTGCCGAACGTGCGCGCCGGTGCCCACGAGGACATCAACTTCATCACGCTGCTGGTCGGCGCCAGCGCCGAAGGCCTGGAAGTGCTCACGCGTGAAGGCGACTGGCTGCCCATCACCACCGAGGGCGATGCCATCGTGGTGAACATCGGCGACATGCTGCAGCGCCTGACCAACCACGTGTACCCGTCCACGACGCACCGCGTCACGAATCCGCAGAACGACAACGCACGCAAGCCCCGGTATTCCGTCCCGTTTTTCCTGCACCCGAACCCGGACGTGGTACTCGACGTGCTGCCGTCGTGCGTGACGCCGTCGAACCCGAAACGCTATCCCGAGCCGATTACGGCCCACGAGTATCTTCAGGAACGTCTGCGCCAGATCAAGCTGATCTGACCTCCTCTTAGCGGGTTTTTCACCCCGAGGGGTCGAGCATCGATCCCTCCCGGCCCTGTTTCCGGAGTTCCCATGAAGATTTCCAGCCCGCGCACGCAGGCCAAGCGGTCGTCACCCCGAAAAAAGGCGACCACAAGGTCAGCCGGAAAACGCGTGCGCCGCGAACGCACGATGAAAGCACGCGGCCGGGCATAACACGCCGCGCGTGGTCCACCGGGCGCGGGCGCGACACCCCGCGCGCGATCCGCCAGGCGCAGACGTGACGCCCGTGCGCGATCCGCCGGGCGTTGTAGGAGCGCGCCCCGCGCGCGACATCTCTCGCGATAACCCCGAAGGTTCTCGGAAACGCCACGCCCCGCGATAACCCCCACGATATTCCCCCACAGACGGCCCAGACCGGATGCACCGCTTCAAAACATGTCGCGCGCAGGGCGCGCTCCTACCGTCTACGGTGTGACGAGGTCTGCCGCGTCGGCGCGCTCCCCGCGGTGCAGCCACGGATGGACGAACACCGCGCCGATGATGATCGCGACGCCCAGATAGAACGTCCAGCCCAGCTCCCGCTGCTCACCCAGCAACGGAATCGCCAGCACGATCGCGTACACCGGCTCGAGATTCGTCACCATCTGCGTCGCGAAGGCCGAAAGGTGCCTCAGCGCCGTCAGCGCGAGGACGAACGGCAGCAGCGTGCAGCCGAAGGCCAGTACCACGAGCAACAGCGCGTCGTGCCTGTCCGGCAGCAGGAACGCGGGCGACGCCATGAGCGGTGCGAGCACGGTGAGGAACAGGGTGCCGGTTCCGAGTTCGATGCAGGTGACCGTCAGCGAATCCGCCTTGTCGATATAGCGCTTGTTCAACGCGCTGAAGAAGGCGACGAACAACGCGGAAAGCACGCCCACGGCCAGCCCGATCCGCATCTCACCCGGAAGACCGCCTGCTACCAGCGCCACCCCGGGTACCACGGCGGCGCCGATAAGCAGTTCACGGGGATCGAACCGGCGACCGGCCACCAACGGCTCGACGACGGCGAGGAAGGTCGGGCACAGGGCGATGCATGTGGCAGCCACGGAAGCGTTGGCGAGCTTCACCGCGCCATAGAACGTCAGCCAGTGCAGCGCGACGATCACGCCGATGCCGGCATACGCCAGGATGAGCCGGAGGGGCAGGGCACGCAGCCCTCGCCACACGCGCGGTACACATAGCAGCGTCAGCGATACCAGAAGCATGCGCCACCAGACCAGCGGCAGCGCGGGCAAGGTGATCAGCTTACCCAGGATGGCGGTGAAGCCCCAGAGCAGGACGCAGAAGTGGATCTGGAGATGGGCTTTGCGGGTAGGCGGCATGGCGGAAGCGTACCGCACCAGGGCATAAGGAGCTCACCTTGCGTAGCGGCCATACCGCAGTAGATACCGTCTTGACCCTCACCCCGCAATAGCTAGATCGGGGTCAAACGGACGCCCCGATCGGACCACTCCCCATGCGATGTGCAGAAGCTTTCGCATGGCGGCGACGAGAGCGACCTTCTTGGGCTTGCCGCGCCCGATGAGTCGTTCGTAGAAGGCGCGCATTCGCGCGCAGTAGCGCACGGCGACCATCGCGGGCATGAAGAGTTTGCCTCGGAACAAGGCGTTCCCCAGGCGCGACAGCATGGTCTTGCCCTTCCATCTGCCCGATTCACGGACAGCGGGATTCATGCCCACGAAGGCGTCGAGCTTGCCCGGTTCGCTGAACCGACGCAGGTCGCCCAGGCAGGCGAGCATATACGCGGCCGTGGTGTCGGCGATGCCGGGAATGGAGACTAGCAGCTCGCGATCCCGGCGCAGGTCAGGGTCGGAATCGATATGGTCGTTGATCTCCTTGCGAACGGCCTTGATCTGCGCATCCAGCGTGGCAATGACCCGCTCGATGGACGCCACGACGGAGGCGTCAGAGACGTCCAGCCGGTTGACCTCCATCTGGCGCATGCCTTCGAGATCATTGAGCCGATAGACCAGCGCGCGCACGCGCCGCTGCCGGCGTGGGCGGAACCCACGGCTTCAGCGGCCGCGTCAGCTGCATCTGCGCCACGCCGAAGCGTGCGATCAGCTTGGCATCGGTCCGGTCGGACTTGGTCCGCGACAGCTCGCTCTGCGCGTAAGCGGCGATTTGCGCGGGGTTGATGACGTAGACCTCGAAGCCTTCCCGGACCAGGGCAATGGCCAAGGCTTCGTGGTAAATCCCGGTCGCTTCCATGAACACCGGCGATCCGGGCGCGTGTTTGCGCAGCCAGTCGAAAAAGACGGGAAAGTCCGCCGGATCGTTGGGCAGCTTGGCCTTGGTCCGGTATTTCCCGGGGCTGTTCAGCGGCACGGCTGCATCGAACGTCTTTTTGGACATGTCCACGCCGACGGGGGTTTGCATGCGATAGCTTCCTGATGGGATTGGAAAAACACTACCGATCATCAAACTCGCGGGCTGACCCTTACGTGTGCAGGCTCACGTCAAACGACGGGCCGAGGATACCGTTCAAGCTCATGCGAGGAAAAAAAGGACGGGGCCCGAATCTACTTCACAGGCTCAAGGCCGAAGGAGCGCGAGCAGGTCACCCATCCACCGATGATCAGTCGGCGATTGTCTCTCCGATCGGGAAAGCAATCGAGACATAAGGAGCGCGCCCTGCGCGCGACATCTTTTAAAGCGAAGAGCAACCCCGTCGCGTGGATCGGGATGGGTTCGCGAAAAGATGTCGCGCGCAAGGCACGCTCCCGCAACTGGCGCCCGCCAGCAACCGACGCCCGCCAGCAACCGATGCCCGCCAGCGACCGATGCCCGCCAGCGACCGGCGCGCCGGCGCCGGTTACTTCTTCTCCGTCTTGCCAGCCGGCGGTGCTTTCGGCGGATTGTTGCGGATGTCGTCCAGCAGCGGCTTGCACTGTGCGGCATCGGCCTGGCCGCTCTGCGGCACGGCCAGCGGCAGCAGGGCCGCGACGGGTGCTGCGAAGATGGCCAGTGCCACGGCACCGCCGCCGCGCAGGATCAACGGACCGGGATGCACGCCGACCGACGGGGTCTTCATCGTCCCATGCACGTATAGCGGCGACCGCAGCGAGAAGAGGCGGAAGCCCTTCGTATGCGGAACGATATCGAGGTTGAGCTTCTCGTCCTTGAAGTCGATGTTGCCGTTCACGTTGATCAGTGCCTTCTCGGTATCGAAGGCGAAGAGCTTCGACTCCATGTTGCCGTTGGTCGACACGAGATCCGCCGCCATGCAGTTGATCTGCACCGTCTCGTCGCCGAACAGCTTGTTCACCGCATAGCTGCCGACGTTCAGGCCAGCCAGTTCGAGCAGCGAGCTGCTGATGGCACCGTTGTTTATCAGCAGCTTGATCTCGCCGTTCGAGCTGCCGAGCAGCGCGGCGGGCGAGTTGCCGGTCGCGGTCAGGGAAGCATCGCCGTTGAGTTCACCGAAGCTCGTCTGCATCGGCGCGAAGGCCGGGAAAAGCTCCTTCAGCTTCAGGTGGCGCGCGCCCATGTTGAAGCCACCCTTCATCGGCGTCGTCGAACCGTCGAGCTTGATATTGCTGCCGATGGTGCCGCCAGCCACGCCGAACTTCAGCGGGTCGAGCGTCAGCACGGCATCTTTCATGATCAGGTGCGCGTAGACGTTCTGGATCGGAAGCTTTTCGCCGTGGACGATCTTCGCGCCAGTGAACTCGACATCGGCATCCATGGCGTTCCAGCGGTCCGTCTTGAACGGTTCCGCCGGCAGCACACGATCCGAAGGCTGCTTCACGGCATCGCCGCGCTGCGCCTTTTCCTTGTCCGACCCGCCACCGACCAGCGGTGCAAGATCACTGAAGAGCAACTGGTTCGACCTCAGCGCACCCTTCAGGCTCGGACGCTTGCCGCCCGTGTCGAACACCAGGCTTCCGCCAAGGTCACTGCTGCCCACGCGACCGGTGAAGTGGTCATACGTAAACACGCTGGCGCCTTTCTTCAGGTTCGCCTTGAGATGACCCTCGGTAGCGAAGGGCGGCGTATCGGGCAGGGTCACGCCGGTCAGGTCGTACAGGTGCGACATGCTCGTGCCGGAGAACCACAGGCGGATATCCACGGCGCCGACGTTCATCGGGTCGGTCACGGTGCCGACGAACGCGATGTGGGTGTCGCCGAAGCGCGCATCGGCCTGCACCGGGAACGGCCGGTCGGCTTCGCGCAAGGCAATCACGCCGCCGGTACGCGCCTTGGCGGCAACGGTCGAGTTCTTGTACGTGCCCTTGGCATCCCAGAGGAAGGAATACACCTGCTTGCGCTTGGTCTCGTCCTTCCTGTCATTCTCGTCGGCGTCGCTCTTCGACATGGCCTTCGCGCTGGCGCCGGTGATCTTGTTGGCGGTCTCGCGCGAATCCTTTTCCTGCTGTGCCATCAGCTCGTCGAAGGGGATGGCCTTCTCGAGCGGCGTCACGTCCACGCCCATGGCGAGCTGGTTCGTCGCGTCCGTCAGGTCGACGTGACCCTTGTCGAACGCGATCTGGTTGAGCTCGAGCGCCCACTCCGACGGGCCGGTGCTTTCGGGCAGCTTGAAGGTCCAGGTGTTGTCCCCGTTCTTCACGCGCTCCAGGTCGATCTTCGGCTGGCCCAGCCTGATCTCGGGGATCACGATCCGGTGGGCGAACAGCGCGAGGGGCGACAGACGGAAGTCGACGGAATCCAGCGTGGCGAACTGCTTCGTCTTCGCCCAGTCCGGATTGGCCACGCTCAGGTCACGCGCCGTGAAGTGCGGCCATGGCACGAGGCTGGCGAACCCGGTATCGCCGGGCTCCGTCGACCAGTGCGCCGAGAGGTCGCCGTTGATGGCGAAGGGGCGCCCGATGGCCGCCGATACTTTCTCGTTGATGGTCGGCTTCAGCCGGTTCCAGTCGAAGAAAATGACAAAAAGAATGATCGCGATGATGAGCAGGACAATGATCCCGACCACCCAGCTGAGTATTTTCCGTCCGCGCCGCATTGTCTCGCCTCCACTCCCATAACCGTGACAGAGGTAACCCGAGATGCGACAAGGTTATGTGTTCGTGGCAGGGAACGGTTAAGGCAACGGCGGCGCTTCTTTCAGTCGGCCTGCCAGTAGCCCGTGGCTTTCACCCACTCCTTGTCGATGGCACGTTCTTCCACCAGCAGCGAGCGCAATGCGCGTGCACGCTTCGACTCCGTGGCGACCCACCAGAAGGTATCGCCCTGCGGAATCGGCAAAGTAGCAAGCGCCTCGTCCAGCGAGGGTGACTCGCCGCGCACGAACCAGCGCACATCACGCTTGAGGGATTGTTTGTCTTCGGCCGACGAGATCTCGACGAATACGGTCACTGGCGTTTTCGCGGGCATCTCTTCCAGCCAGCGGCCGATGGCGGGCAGGGCGGTCGCGTCGCCGACGAGCACGTAGTGGTCAAAGTCGTCCGCCACCACCATGGAACCGCGCGGGCCCGCGACGGCCAGCGGGTCGCCCGGCTTTGCCTGGTCGGCCCAGGTGGATGCGGGACCGTCGCCGTGGATGACGAAGTCGAGATCGAGCTCGTTGGCGTCGGCGTCGTAGTGGCGTGGCGTGTAATCGCGCGTGGGCGAGGGCGTGACGCCCTCCGGAAACACGGGACCGTCGGGGCCGAGCGTCGGCGTATTGATGGATCCGTCGGGAAGCGGGAAGAACAGCTTGACGTGGTCATCAGGCGAGGCCGATACGAAGCCTGCCAGGTCGTCGCCCGTGACCGTGATGCGAACCATGTGCGGCGTCAGGCGCGTCACCCGGCTTACCTGCAGCAGGCGCATCTTCAGCGCGTGGCGAATCCGGTTGCTGGCGTGGCGTTCGGTACCCGTCATGCCTTGCGCTCCGCGACGGCGCGCGCGGCGGCCTGGATGAGGTCGGCGACGCGAGAGGTTTCACTCTCGTCCCAGCTCTTGTGGTGGTTCAGCAGCTGGTGCTTCAGCGCATGCATGGCTTCGCGGATGCCGTCGGGAACGGACAGGCGGCGCATGTGGCGTGACATGACCTGCAGGCGCTCGGTCAGGGCGTCGAGCGTATCGCGGTTCTCGGCGAGGAAGGCCGAACCTTCGGTGGTGATGGCGTAAAGCTTCTTGCCGCCGGTCTCGGCTTCCACCCGCGCGTAGCCCAGCTCTTCGAGCATGGTCAGGGTGGGGTAGATGGCGCCGGGGCTGGGGCTGTACTGCCCGTCGAACATCTCTTCGATGGTGCGGATGAGCTCATAGCCGTGGCGCGGCTGCTCCTCGATCAGGGCGAGCAGAAGGAGGCGCAGGTCGCCGTTGCCGAACATGCGACCGCCGAAACGCCCGCCGCCACGGCCACCGCGCATGCCGTCGCGGTCGTCGAAGCCGAAGGGGGCGCCGGGGAAGCGGCCGGGCCCGCGGCCGGCGGCGCTGAGGTCGTCGCGGCGGTGGTGGTGGTGCCGATCGTGGTGGGAAAAGAACATGAGTGATACTCCGATATGTCGTACGTAGTGATCGTACGATATATCTTAAGACTCAGTCTTTGCAAGCGGCGGGGAGGTGGGGTGGTGTCGTTTGGGCTTGTGTGTGGTCGTGGGGGGCTTTTGGGGGTGGTCGCGAGCGGCGGCATGGGGCGTCGTCGCTAGGGCGGGCGTCGGAGGTGGTCGCGAGGGGATGTCGCGCGCGGGGCGCGCTCCTACGGGAGGGTGGAGCGCGCCGGTGTCTTTTTAGCCGAACGTGAAGGTGAAGGCGTGGAAGTTGGCCTTCGGCACCTTGATCGTCAGCACGTGGTCCTTGTAGCCGTCGCCGTCGAACAGCGTGTAGAGCATGCTCTTCTGCACGGTCACGGGTGCCATCGGCTTGCCATCCACGGCGATTTCCAGCGTCACGGGGTCGTTGGCGCTGGCCACCATGTGTACCTTCTTCGCCTTGAAGTGCAGGCGGATCTCGCCGGTGCCCGCGGTCAGCGTGGCATTCTGGCGGCCGATTTCCCAATGGCCCAGCAGGGCGAACTTGTTCAGGTCGAGGCGGGAGGGCGCGGTGAAGTCACGCGTGCCGGTCTTCGCGCCCTCGGGGCTGGCGTTGTTTTCGGAGCGGTCGCTGCCGAAATACATCTCCGGCGAGCCGAGTTGGGTGAAATCCGGTGCGTCCTTGTCGGCCTCCGAGGCGGCGGCGAGGCGGGGCAGGCCGAGGAGGGTGCGGATGCCGTTTTCCATCTCGGCGTAATTGCCCTCGCCAAAGTGGTGCGCGATGACGTTGCCGCGCTGGTCCACGAGGTATTCGGCAGGCCAGTACTGGTTGTCCCACGCATCCCACGTGGCCAGGTCGTTGTCCTGGGCCACCGGATACCTGATGCCGTAGCGGGCGATCGCGTCGCGCACGTTGCCGTCCTGCTTCTCGAACGGGAATTCCGGCGAGTGCACGCCGATGACCACGAGGCCCTTGTCCTTGTACTGGTCATACCAGCGCGTGACGTGGGGCAGGGTGCGCAGGCAGTTGATGCACGAGTATGCCCAGAAGTCGATGAGCACCACCTTGCGGCGGAGCCCCTTCATGGTGAGTGGCTTCGAGTTCTGCCAGTTCGCGATGCCGGCGAACTCGGGCGCGGTCTGCGCGGCCATGGCCGGGCTGGCGGCCACGAGGGCAGACAGGGCCAGGACGGCGGCGAGGAAAACAGGGCGTAACTGGCGCATGGGAACTCCGCTTTGGGGGTACGGTATCTGGGGGTACGGTAAAAAGACCGGCGAACAGGCAGGCACCTTACACCGGCCCAGTGCGCTAAAATCATCGCTTTGCCAGCCTCGCGAGCCAGCGGAAGCGCCATGACCTCGATCAAGCAGGACGACCTTATCCAGAGCGTCGCAGACGCCCTCCAGTACATCTCGTATTACCACCCGGTCGACTACATCCGGAATCTTTCCGCCGCCTACGAGCGCGAAGAGTCGCCGGCGGCAAAGGACGCCATCGCCCAGATCCTGATCAACTCGCGCATGTGCGCCGAAGGCCACCGGCCCATCTGCCAGGACACCGGCATTGTCACCGTGTTCCTGAAGATCGGCATGAATGTCCGTTGGGACGATGCCACGATGAGCGTGGAAGAGATGGTGAACGAAGGCGTTCGCCAGGCTTACAACCATCCCGATAACAAGCTTCGCGCGTCGGTGCTGGCGGATCCCGCCGGCAAGCGCATGAACACGCGCGACAACACGCCGGCCGTGGTGAACGTGTCGGTGGTGCCGGGCGACAGGCTCGACGTCATCGTCGCCGCCAAGGGCGGTGGTTCGGAAGCGAAGTCGAAGTTCGCCATGCTCAATCCGTCCGACTCCATCGTCGACTGGGTGCTGAAGACCGTGCCGACCATGGGCGCCGGCTGGTGCCCCCCGGGCATGCTCGGCATCGGTATCGGCGGCACCGCGGAGAAAGCGATGCTGCTGGCGAAGGAGGCCCTGATGGAGCCCATCGACATCGTGGACCTCATCGCCCGCGGCCCGTCGAACCGCGCCGAGGAACTTCGCCTCGAGCTCTACGAAAAGGTCAACGCGCTGGGCATCGGTGCGCAGGGCCTGGGTGGCCTCACCACGGTGCTCGACATCAAGGTGAAGGATTACCCCACCCATGCGGCGAACCTGCCGGTGGCCATGATCCCGAACTGCGCCGCCACGCGTCATGCACACTTCGTGATGGACGGCTCCGGTCCCGTGTCGCTTGATCCGCCGTCGCTGGAAGACTGGCCGACGCTCACCTACGACTCGTCGAAGGGTCGCCGCGTGAACCTCGACACCATCACGCGCGAGGAAGTGCAGGACTGGAAGCCGGGCGAGACGATCCTGCTCAACGGCAAGCTGCTCACCGGCCGCGACGCCGCGCACAAGCGCATGATCGACATGCTCAACCGTGGCGAAACCCTGCCGGTCGACTTCACCAATCGCTTCATCTACTACGTCGGGCCGGTCGACCCGGTGCGTGACGAAGTCGTGGGCCCCGCGGGTCCGACCACGGCCACGCGCATGGATAAATTCACCCGCCAGATGCTCGAGACCACCGGCCTGCTGGGCATGGTGGGCAAGTCGGAACGCGGCCCGTCGGCCATCGAGGCCATCCGCGACAACAAGGCGGTATACCTGATGGCCGTGGGCGGCTCGGCCTACCTCGTGTCCAAGGCAATCAAGGCCTCCCGCGTGCTGGCCTTCGAAGACCTGGGCATGGAAGCGATCTACGAGTTCGAGGTGAAGGACATGCCGGTCACGGTCGCCGTGGACAGCGCCGGCACGTCGGTGCATGAGACCGGCCCGAAGGAATGGCGCTCGAAGATCAACAGGATCCCCGTGGTAGTGGTCTGAATGCCAGGTCACGCCGGGACTGACCGCGGGTTCTACAGGCGGGATAGCCTCCGCGCGAAAGAACGGGCCCCGGCTGCGTGGTGCGGCCCTGCATCATCGTCGCACCCAGGTGGTTCCCGGGCCGATCTCACCGGCCAGGAAAGCGTCGAGCGCCGTAATGTCGTACGCGTTCTCCCAATGCTCCACGATGCGTCCCTCATGAAAGCGCCACAGACCGCAGAAGGGCATCCCGACGTGATCGTCACCTCGCCGGGCCCGGATGTGGCCCAGCGCGGCGCCGAAGTAGTCGTTGGCGATGATGCTATCGACGTTCATCGTCAGCGTTCGCCCACTCTCGAGTATCAGGGCCTGCATCTTTTCGACGACGGCAACCTTGCCGTAGATGCAATCCTGGTTCGATGCATGTCGCTGCGCAGTGTGAAGCACCATGTCCTCGTGGCCGTAGTGCTCGATACGGCTAAGGTCTTCGTAGATGGCCCTAAGCGTGGCGATATTGGGATGCAAGATAGACATGCGACGGCTCCGGGAATGCGCATCAGGGAGAAGTGTCCGCGACAGGGAGTTGTGCGTCGCGCTCGGGACGCCAGCTCGGCACGTCGGCACGGTCGACGGCTTCGGCGATGGCACGCACTTCCGCCGCGTTCAGGTCCACCCTCGCTGCGCTGGTATTCTCCTGCAGGTGCTTGATGGAGGTGGTGCCGGGTATCAGCAGCGTGGAAGGTGAGCGGTGCAGCAGCCACGCGAGCGCGAGCTGCGAGGGCGTGACCGCGTAGAGTCTCGCGATCGCTGTCAGTGCGCTATCCGGGCCCACCAGCCCGCCGTGACCGAGTGGAAACCAGGGAATGAAGGCGATATGGTGCTGCTCCGCATAATCGAGAACGGCATCGTCCGCGCGGTCCGCGACGTTGTAGAGGTTTTCGATTGCCACGATGCGGGCGGTTTTCTGGGCTTCCACCAGCTGCTCGATGCTCACGCCTGGCTGGTTCGACAGGCCGATATGCCGGATCTTCCCCTGCTCCTGCAGACGCACCAGTTCACCGAGACTGTCCGCGAGCGGCATCTTCGGATCGATGCTGTGTAGCTGGTAGAGCGCGATGCAGTCCACGCGCAGCCGACGCAGACTCAACTCAACCTGCTGGCGCAGGTACCTGGGATCGCCCAGAGGCTGAATGTACGGCGCGCCGGGTGCGTCGTGAATCCAGTCCAGCTCGCCCGAGCGAAGCATGCCGCCCTTCGTGCAGATCACCAGATTCTCCGGGTAGGGATGCAGGGCCTTGCGGATGATCTCCTCGTTGTCCCCGGGTCCATAGGAGTCCGCCGTGTCGATGAAGTTGATACCGAGTTCGTACACGGCGTGACGCAACACCTGGATGGCGTTGCGTTTGTCGCGTGGGGGTCCCCACATACCGTAACCGGTCAAGTGCATGGCCCCGTAGCCGAGCCGATTGACGGGCAGGTCGCCGCCGAGAAGAAAGCTGCCGGACGAGGCCGGCGAAGAGTTCATCGTCATGTTGCCGCTCCCGTGCTGGTGAGGTTGTCCGCGTCGCGCAATGAGCGAGCCGATGGCCCGCACCATGTGCCGAGGGTTATTTCCGCCGTTATCCCCGGACCGAATCCGGCGATCAGGCCATGCGCCCCGCTGGCTGGGCCTTCCGCTTCGAACATGCGGCGAAGTGCGTCGAGCACGACGGCAGATGCGATGTTGCCGTACTCGGTAAGCGTGGACCGGCTATGGCGGAACATCGCTGGCTCGACACCGAGGAAGCGCGAGAGATCGTCGAGGATGCGTGGTCCGCCCGCATGGATGATGTAGAAGTCCAGCGCCGCAGCATCCCAGCCGAAATCGGAGGCGACGGAGCGCAGTTCCGGCGCAAGCTGTTCCATTGTGGCCGGCACCCTGCGATCGAGCTGGAAGTGGAAACCGGTCGCCCTGACCGCATACGAGATCCAGTCTTCGGTGCCACGGACCAGTCGCGATCCATTGCTTGCGAGCCGTACGCCGCTGCCGCCTTCGCCGCGCACGACGGCCGCGGCGACAGCGTCGCCGAACAGACCGTTGGACAACAGGTTTCCTACTGCCAGGTCAGTGGGCTGGTAACACAGCGAGCAGAATTCGCACGCCACGATCAACACGTTCGCGCGCGGATAGGCGAGGCAGAAGTCGTGGGCGCGGTTAACCGCTGCGCCGCCTGCGGCGCAGCCCATCTGCGCGATGGGCAACTGACGGGTGTCGGCGCGAAAGCCAAGCTCGTTGATCATCCAAGGGATCAGCGAAGGCATGGTGAAGCCTGTACAAGAGACGAAAATGATCGCGTCGATTCGGCTGGCCGTCAGGTCGGCATGCGCGAGCGCACGAGAGACGACGTCGGGTACGCGGGCCTTGGCTTCGCGCACATAGATCGCGTTGCGCTCCTCGAATCCCGGGTGCCTGAGCGTTTCTTCGATCGGCTGGACGAGATGGCGTTTGGCCACCTGGGTGTTCTTTATCAGGCGAAGAGCCAGCGGCAGCTTATCATGGTCTGCGTGGAGTTCACGTGCCAGGCGAAGCGTGTCGTCCAGTGTAATGACGTGTTCGGGTACGGCGACCGCGGGGCGGCAAAGCGTGATCATGGTTGCACTTCCTTGTCAGGAGGGACGCCGCTTGCGGACCGACGTGCCCGCGAAGCCATGCGACGCTGATCCAGTCTTCCCGGCAATCCGATCGCCGGGGCGGTAGAACGTCAGCGTATTACCGTTGGATCAATGGCCGCGTTCGACGAAACGGGCCCGAACCGCGTCGTGCCCAACGGCGTGGCGCCAGGGACGAGGGTGAAGCGAAACGGGATCGGTATGCCGGACCTCTTAAGAGTGGCGATGTCATGGCGATCCTCCCTGGACCATTGACAGTGTTACCTGTGATCGAGCGGTCGAAGCTTCATCTTGCTTCGTCGCACCGGTCGCCGCGCCTGAACCCGTGCGCGTACTCACATTAGGTCGGAATCCGTCATGCATTTGTGAGTATTACGAAACAACAGCGTATCCGGCAGAAGCAGGTCGCTGCGCGTTGCATGGCGGGACAGGCACTTACCGGGAACCTGCCGAGATCACATGGAGCCTGCATGTGGGGCGGAGGCGATCCGCCGTCTGCGGGGTACGCCGTCAACGGGTCAGCGCCCACGTGTGGCGGGCGATCTGTTCGTCTTCTTCCGTCTTTATCACCCGCACCGCGAAATCGCCGATCCACTGCAGGCCGGCGAGGATGGCCTTGCGCGTGACTTCGTCGTTTTCCCCGATACCGCCGGTAAACACGAGCAGGTCGATGCCGCCGAGCGAGGCGACCATCGCGGCGATGTGTTTGCGGGCCGTGTGCACGAAGACATCCTGCGCGAGCTTCGATGCATCGTTGTCCATCTCGTGCAGTTTGCGCATGTCGCTGGTGCCGCCAGACAGGCCTTTCAGCCCCGACTCGCGGTCGACCAGCTGTTCCAGGCGCCCGGCGTCGTAGCCGCGTTCGCGCATGAGATACAGCAGCACGCCCGGATCGAGATCGCCGGGGCGCGTGCCCATGACGATGCCACCGGTCGGCGTGAGGCCCATGGTGGTGTCGACGGACCTGCCGTCGAGCACGGCACACAGGCTTGCGCCGTTGCCGAGGTGTGCGACGACCGTGCGCGACGGGATTCCCGGCCCGAGTTGCCGCACGATGGATTCGTACGACAGGCCGTGGAAGCCATAGCGCTCGATGCCGCCCTTTCGCAGGTCGGCGGGAAGCGGCAGCGTCTTCGCCACGGCGGGAAGGGTGGCGTGGAAGGCCGTGTCGAAGCACGCGACCTGGGGAACGCCGGGGAACGCGTCGAAGCAGCGCTCCACCATGTCGACGGCGGGAGGCACGTGCAGCGGAGCGAAGGCCCTGGCTTCATCCAGGTGCTTCATCAGGGCGTTATCGATCACCGCGTGCTGGCGGATGTTCGGGCCGCCGTGGACGATGCGGTGGCCGATGGCGTCAGGGGCGGGGAGGTTTTTTTCGCGGTGGGTTTTTACGATCGTGTCGAGTGGATTTTGCGGTGAGGGGGAGATGTCGCGCGCGGGGCGCGCTCCTACAGAGGAGCCCGCCGCATCGGAACGGGCACCCGGCGCATCGGAAGGAGTACCCGCCCCATCGGAGGGGGCGGGCGCCGGGGCGGCATCGACCGTGGCGGTGTGCAGGGCTTCGCAGGTATCACCGTCTACCTTGTAGAGGCCGTATTTGAGGGAAGACGAGCCTGTGTTGAGGGCGAGGACATGGACGACGCGACCTGCCTTTCCACCCGCGGTCACGCCTCGGTCTCCTCGGCCTTCCACTGCCAGTCACGTGCTTCGGGCAGGTCCTGGCCGTGTTCGCTGACGTAAAGCTTGTGGCGCTGTATGTCGGACCAGTAGCGCTGCTTCGCCTTCTCGCGCTCGCCTTCGAAGCGCGGCACGCGGTTGATGACGTCGAGCGCGAGCTGGAAGCGATCCATGTTGTTCAGCACCATCATGTCGAGCGCCGTGGTGGTCGTGCCTTCTTCCTTGTAGCCGCGCACGTGGAAGTTGTCGTGGTTATGGCGCCGATAGGTGAGCTTGTGCACGATGCCGGGGTAACCGTGGAACGCGAAGATCACCGGCTTGTCCTTGGTGAAGAGATCATCGAAGCGATCGTCGTCCATGCCATGCGGATGTTCGTCAGGCGTTTCCAGCGACATCAGGTCGACCACGTTGACCACGCGGATGCGGATGTCGGGTACGTATTCGCGCAGCAGCATGACGGCAGCGAGTATCTCGACGGTCGGCGCGTCGCCCGCGGATGCCATGACGACATCGGGATCCTTCTCGTCGCCGCGACCTGCCCATGACCAGATGCCTGCACCCGCCGTGCAGTGACGCACGGCCGATTCCATGTCCAGCCACTGCCAGTCGGGCTGCTTGCCAGCCACGATCACGTTGACGTAATGGCGGCTGCGCAGGCAATGGTCCGCCACGGAAAGCAGGCAGTTGGCATCGGGTGGGAGGTAGATGCGGACGATCTCGGACTTCTTGTTCGCCACGTGATCGATGAAGCCCGGATCCTGGTGCGAGAACCCGTTGTGATCCTGGTGCCACACGTGCGAGCTGAGCAGGTAGTTCAGTGACGCGATGGGCGGGCGCCATGACATCTTGCGCGTCACCTTCAACCATTTCGCATGCTGGTTGAACATCGAATCGATGATGTGGATGAAGGCTTCGTAGCACGAGAAGAACCCGTGGCGGCCCGTGAGGAGATAGCCTTCCAGCCAGCCCTGGCACTGGTGCTCGCTGAGCATTTCCATCACGCGGCCGGCGGGTGAAAGATCCTCGTCGACGGTTTCGGTTTCCGCCAGCCAGGTCTTCCCGCTCACTTCATACACGGCCTCGAGCCGGTTCGACGCGGTTTCGTCGGGGCCGAACAGGCGGAACGAGGTCATGTTCTGGCGCATCACTTCGCGCAGGAACTTGCCCAGCACGCGCGTGGCTTCGGCCTTGTGGTCGCCGGGTGCCTTAACGTCTTCTGCAAACGAGGCGAAGTGCGGCATGTGCAGCGGGTTCATGAGCAGGCCGCCATTGGCGTGCGGGTTCATGCCCATGCGTCGCTGGCCGGTCGGCGCAAGCGAGGCGAACTCTTCGCGGAAGCGACCCTTCTCGTCGAACAGCTCATGCGCGTCGTAGCTCTTCATCCAGTCTTCGAGGATGGAGATGTGTTCCTGGTTCTCGAACTTCGCGATGGGCACCTGGTGCGCACGCCACGTGCCCTCCACGGGCTTGCCGTCGACGACCTTCGGACCCGTCCAGCCCTTGGGGCTGCGGAACACGATCATGGGCCAGCGCGGACGCGTGGCAGCATCTGCGTCGCCGCTGCGCGCCTTCTCCTGGATCTGTCGGATCTCGTCGAGGCAGGTATCCAGCGCAGCGGCAAACGCCTGGTGCATCGGTTCGAATTCGTGGCCCTCGACGAAGTGCGGCTCGTAGCCATAACCGCGCATGAGGTCGCGCAGCTCTTCCGGTTCGATGCGTGCGAGCACCGTGGGGTTGGCGATCTTGAAGCCGTTGAGGTGCAGGATCGGGAGCACCGCACCGTCACGTGCCGGGTTCAGGAATTTGTTCGAGTGCCAGCTGGTGGCCAGCGCGCCGGTTTCCGCTTCGCCGTCACCGACGATGCAGGTGACGATGAGGTCCGGGTTATCGAACGCCGCGCCGTAGGCGTGCGACAGCGAGTAGCCGAGTTCGCCGCCTTCGTGGATCGATCCGGGGGTTTCCGGCGCCACGTGGCTCGGTATGCCATACGGCCACGAGAACTGGCGGAACAGCTCGCGCATGCCGCCGATGCTCCGGTCGATATGCGGATACACCTCGGTGTACGAGCCTTCGAGGTACGTGTGGGCGACCAGGCCCGGGCCGCCGTGGCCGGGCCCGATCACGTAGATCATGTTGAGGTCGCGCTCCACGATCACGCGGTTGAGATGCGTGTAGATGAAGTTGAGGCCGGTGGTGGTTCCCCAGTGACCAAGCAGGCGGTGCTTGATGTGCTCTTTGTCCAGGGGCTCGGCGAGCATCGGGTTGTCGCGGAGGTAGATCTGTCCGACGGTGAGGTAGTTGGCAGCACGCCAGTAGGCATGCATGCGGCGCAACAGGTCGGGCGCGAGCGTGTCAGTCATGTTGGGGAGATCCAGGCGACGGGACTCCCGTGAGCGTATGCGCCGCGGGATTGTCCCGGCGTGAATGCACCTGTCTTCATTTTGCCGCATGCGCCTGACGGCACGCGGGGAGATCAGTGCGCCTGGCCGACTTCGCGCGTGTTGTTTTCCAGCACTTTCATGGCGTCTTCGGAGCGTGCGCTCCTGCGTCGCGGGTCGTCGGCCTCCTTGCTCAGGCGCTGGCGCTCCGCGAGTTCATGCGAAGCGACCGGTGGCGGCCCGAACGGCACCGCTGGCCGGGAGACAAAGCCCGAGACGCTTCCCGCGGGGCGGGCCGGCTGGATGGCCGGGTCGGGCGCGAGGCCCGAGGATGGCGCCGCCACGGACATCGGCGCAGCGGCGATGCCAGCGTCGGCGGGTGTCGCATCCAGTGGCGCCGCGGGCGCGCGACGTGCGGCCGGGACGGGATCGGCCGAAGCCGTCGGCACGATGGCATTGGGGTCGTGGCGATCGGTCTGGATCTTCCACACGAAGATCAGCAGCAGCGCGGCGAGGCCAAGGACCAGGGCGACGGGCAGCGCCTTCGAGGAAGAACCGGCAGCCGACGCGGACGCCCGCCGGCGCACCTTTTCCATGGCCGGCGCGGAAACTTTCGCCGTCGCAGGCATGGAGGGGCCCAGGTGGGCAGGGAGGTTGAGCATGGTGCGCAGGCGATCGCCGTCGACCAGTTGCAGGCGCGGCTGGCGACCGGCAGCCAGGCGGGCCTCGGCACTGAAGACGCCGCGCGTGACGATGACGCCGCCGGTGGCGGCTTCGTTGAGCATGGTGCCGAGGAGTTCGGTGACCTCGATGCCGGGTACTTCGCGGGCATCCCAGTGGCGGCACTGGACGACGAGCGTGTCGTTACCCCGGCGCAGGCGCAGGTCGAGCCCGCTGCCCATGGTTTTCAGTGCGGCGGCCGCGCCGATGATTTCAACGCGGTAGCCCTGCTCGCGGTAGTGCTCGGCCAGCAGGTGCTCGAAATCCTGCCAGTTGAGGCGAGCGAGTGGATCCGACATGCGTGCGACATCCCTGCCAAGGGTTAATAGCGCATGATAACGCAGTGAACGCCGGCGCCGGAAATGCCTAGGGCGGGTCGGACACCATCGAATCCACGGCGCGTTCGATCTGTTCGTCCGTGGCATTCGGGTGGACGACGACGCAGCGCGAGGCGTCCGTCGTCGTGTGCGTGGCGATGGGGCAGCAGACCTTGCCGTCCTCCGAGCGCATGGCCGGCGGCGTCATCCGCGCTTCGTAGAAGTTGCGGACGAATCGCTGCCCATCCTGTGGGCCCCCGGCCATGATCGAGATCCAGCTATACATGGCGCAAGTATCTGCGAGCGATCCGTTGCCGATGATGCGTTTTCGGCGGAATTACGCTTTTTCCGCGAGCTGGCGTTTGAGGAGCCCTCAGGCGCCCTCAGACACCCTCGGACGCCACGGCGTCGGCCCGGAGCGCCCCGCTGCAGGCGGCCAGCTGGGCCTGCGAGAACGGCTCGCCCGGCTGGGCCAGGACCACGGCATCCGGATCGGCCAGGCCCTGCTCGATCAGCACGTCCAGCATCGCCACGCGGCTGGCGGCGAGCAGGGCGCGGCCCAGCGGTGTCCGGGCGCCGGCATCCGTCGGGTCGGCGCGTTCGACCAGTGCCTGCACGACGCGCGAAGGGAAGTTCCAATGGCGTGCGGCATGCAGCGACAGGCGTTCGATCTGCTGGGCCAGCGCGGCGACGAATGGACGGCTGAAGGGCTGTGCATGGTCGTCCCGCGCCTCGACTTCCCTGAGCAGCATCTGGGCACCGGTGTGGCTGACCAGGCCGGCGAGGAAGGCTTCGAAGGGGTCGCAGATGTTCCGGCCAAGGTGGATGGCCGCGCTGGAGCAGCGCTCGGCGTGCTCCCAGAGACGCTCGCCGGCCTGGCGCTGGGTATCCCCTGCGTCCGTACGGATGATCGGGCGCATGACCAGTTGCATCACCACCCGGCGCAGCCCTTCGTGGCCGAGCAGCGTGATGGCCTGGGGCAGGCCGGTGACGGGCCGGGTGGTGCGGTAATAGGCACTGTTGGCCACGCGGATGATCTCGCCCACGAGCACGGTGTCGCGCGTGATCTGTTCCGCGAGCGTGCGGCTGTCGGCGTCGTCGCTGCGCAGCGCGCGCATGAGTTGCGGCACGACGGAAGGGAGGCGGGGCAGGTGGTTCACGTCGAACCGTTCGCTGCCGAAGGCCTCGCGCAGGCGGCGCAGGACGAGCTGTTCGCCCTGGGAGACCACGGGCTCGTTCGACAGCTGCGTGGCGAAGACCAGGCGGTAGAAGCGATCCTCGATCTCGGCCGCCGGGATGGCGCTGGCAGGCGCAGGCTCCGGCGCCGTGGCAGGCCCGGGCGCGGCCTTACGCTGGATGAGCGAATACGGGTCATGCAACGCAGGCACCGGGGCGCTGCGGCGGCCGAACAACTTCTGGAAGAACCGGCCGATCACGGGAAGCACCACGCAGCAGGAGGACGCCCCAAGTATAGGTAGGCGCGCACGATTCTTCACGTGGGAGCGCGCCCTGCGCGCGCTCCCACAGGCAGCGTGCGCTGCCACGTTCGTGGTGGTCTACGGGCTAAGATGCGCGCATGACCCGCCTGCCGCCCAGTCGCATTGTCCTGCCGCCCGGTGCCTGGGCATCGGTCCTCGATTTCCTCTGCGAGCGTTTTCCCTCCATCGACCGGGACACCTGGGACGACCGCATGGCCCGGGGCCTGGTCGAGGCCGACCGTGTGCCGGTCGACCGGACGGCGCCGTACCGGCCGGGCAGTGTGGTGTCCTACCAGCGCGAGGTCGCCGCGGAGGAGCCGATTCCCTTCGAGGAGACGATCATCCACGCCGACGATGACCTCGTCGTCGCGGACAAGCCGCACTTCCTCCCGGTCATGCCCGCCGGACGTTTTGTCGAGGAAACCCTCTCGGTGCGCCTGATACGGCGGCTCGACAACCCCGAGCTCGTCGCGCTGCACCGGCTGGATCGCGGTACGGCGGGCCTCGTGGTCTTTTCCGCCCGGCCCGAAAGTCGCGACGCCTATACGCGTCTGTTCCGCGAGCGGCTGATCCGCAAGACCTACGAAGCGATCGCGCCGCCGATGGAGGGGCGTGACTTTCCCTTCGTGCATGAAAGCCGGATCGAGCGGGGCGACCCGTTCTTCCGCATGCGCGAGGCCGAGGGTCCGCCGAACGCGACCACGCGCATCGACGTGATCGAGCGTGGCGACCGCTTCTGGCGCTATCGGCTCGAGCCGGTGACCGGTCGCAAGCACCAGTTGCGCGTGCAGATGGCAGCGCTGGGTGCGCCCATCGCGGGCGACACGGTGTACCCGGAAGTGCGCGAAGAGCCGACGAAATTCGCCGAGCCCCTGCGTCTTCTTGCGATGCAGCTGCAGTTCGTCGACCCGATCAGCGGTGAGTCGCGATCCTTCCTGAGCGAGCGTTCGCTCGACCTTTGACCCCTGCGGGCGCAGACTATGCGCTCCCCCGCCGCCTGTTTCCGGATGACTTCCGCTCCTGGTTTCCGCACCGTCGCCCTGATCATCGCAAGCGCGATGTTCATGGAACAGCTGGACGGCACCATCCTGGCCACGGCCCTGCCGGCCATGGCGGAATCGTTCGATGTGTCGCCGCTGCACATGAGCGTCGCGCTGACGTCGTAAATGCTCAGCCTGGCCGTCTTCATCCCGGCGAGTGGTGCCATCGCGGACCGCTTCGGTTCACGCAACGTCTTTCGCGCAGCCATCGCGCTGTTCACCTTCGGGTCGATCCTCTGCGGCATCTCGGGCAACCTGCCCCTGCTGGTGCTCTCGCGCCTGCTGCAAGGTATCGGCGGCGCCATGATGGTGCCGGTCGGCAGGCTGGTGCTGCTTCGTTCCGTGCCGAAATCCGAGCTGGTCAGCGCCATGTCGTGGCTGCTGGTGCCCGCGCTGATCGGCCCCGTCGTGGGGCCGCCGCTGGGTGGCTTCATCGTCACCTGGGTTTCGTGGCGCTGGATCTTCTACATCAATGTCCCGATCGGCGTGATCGGCATGTGGCTGGCGTCGCGCTACATCCCGGACATCCGCGTCGCGGAGAAGGTCCGCTTCGATGGCGCGGGCTTCGTGCTGTCCGGGGCGTCGCTGTCGTGCCTGGTGTTCGGGCTGGAAATGGCGAGTCGCGGCGGGACGTCGCTGACGGTGTCGACCGGCCTGATCGTGGCAGGCCTGGTGGTCGGCGCGTTGTATGTGTGGCACTCGCGCCGCGTCGCGAATCCGATCCTCGACCTGTCGCTGATGCGCTTTCCCACGTTCCGCCTGTCCGTGATCGCGGGGTCGCTGACCCGCATCACCGCGGGTTCCGTGCCGTTTCTCCTGCCGCTGATGATGCAGCTGGGCTTCGGCATGACAGCCGCACACAGCGGCGTCGTGACCTTCGTGTCCGCGCTGGGCGCCATGCTGATGAAAGCCACCGCCGCGCCGGTGCTGCGTATCTGGGGCTTCCGCGCCACGCTGGTGTGGAATGGCGTGCTCTCGATGGTATGCGTGGCGTTGTGCGCGGCCTTCCGTCCGGAGTGGCCGCTGTTCGCGATCTATGCGGTGCTGCTCTTCAGCGGCTTCTTCCAGTCGTTGCAGTTCAGTGCGTTCAACACGGTGGCGTACGCGGATGTGCCGAGCGAGCGCTTCTCGAGCGCGACCAGCTTCTACACGACCTTCCAGCAGCTGATGCTTTCGCTGGGTATCTGCGTCGCTGCCGCGGCATTGCATGCCTCGGTGGCGTGGCACGGTCGCGAGCACGCGCAGCTGCCGGACTTCAACGTGGCGTTCCTGGTGGTGACCTTCGTATCGCTGCTGGCCGCACCGGTGTGTCTGTTGCTGCCGAAGAATGCGGGTGCGGAGATGAGCGGGCATCGCAAGCGGTAACGGGTTCTCGTGTGTGTTTTGTAGGAGCGCGCCCCGCGCGCGACATCTTTTCGCGACATCCCATATGTCTTCGCGAAAAGATGTCGCGCGCAGGGCGCGCTCCTACATTTCAGGTGAGCGGCAGGCTTAATTTCAGATCTGCGGCAGGCTTACCGGGAAGCGGAGCCACGAGCCGGGGACGCCGGGCATGGCGGCCAGCTTTTTCGCCTGCGCGACGAACGGCTTCCGGGCGATTTCCACCGCACCCATCGACAGCAGGTGGTCGTTCGTCACCTGGGCATCGAGGTAGGGGAAACCCCAGCCATGCAGCAGCTGGCACATGCCGGCGAGGGCGACCTTCGAGCCGCCGGTGCGTTCGCTGAACATCGATTCGCCGCAGAACAGGCGACCGACGGCGACGCCGTAGATACCGCCGACCAGCGTGCCGCGATCCCAGACTTCCACGCTGTGCGCATGCCCCATGCGGTGCAGCTCTTCGTACGCCTCGATCATGTCTTCGCCTATCCAGGTGCCGGGCACGCCGTCGCGCGGGGCGGCGCACGCGCGCATGACGCGGGTGAACGACGTATCGGCGGTGAGCCGCCAGTTCGTCTTCTTCAGCTGCCGGCGCAGGCTGCGGCTGATATGCACGCCATCGGTGCGGAAGACGCAGCGCGGATCCGGCGACCACCACAGGATCGGCTCGTCTTCGTTGAACCACGGGAAGACGCCCTGCGAATACGCCGCCAGCAGGCGCTGCGGCGACAGATCGCCGCCCCATGCCAGCAGGCCGTTCGGGTCGGCAAGGGCGCCTTCCGGGTCGGGGAACAGGCCGGGCCGCAGGGGATTGAGTTGCGGCAGGCGAATCATCGTTCGGCGTAGGGCGAGTGGGCCATCAGTTCGTCCCGGTACGCCTCGCGGTGCGCCGCTTCCTGCACCAGCGCATAGGCGACCGCCTTGCGGAAGCCCTCATGGGCGATGTAATGGCGCGAGTGCGTGAGTGTCGGCAGGAAGCCGCGGGCCAGCTTGTGCTCGCCCTGTGCGCCGGGCTCGAACCGCGCGATGCCTTCGCGGATCGCGTACTCGATGCCGCGGTAATAGCAGAGCTCGAAATGCAGCCCCGAGACTTCGACGCTGGCACCCCAGTAACGTCCGTAGAGCGCATCGCCGCCGCGCAGGAACAGCGCCATCGCGACGATCTCGTCGCCATCGCGCGCCATGGCGACCTGTACCTGCGGGCCCATGGCGCGCCCCATGTACTGGAAGAAGCGCGCCGTCAGTGCCGCGTGGTTGCCCTTGAGGTCGAAGGTGAGCTCATAGAGCGCGTGGATCTGGCGCCACTCCGCATCGGACAGCGTGTCGCCACCGCGCATGTCGAGCGCCAGCCCCGATCCTTCGGCATGGGCCCGTTCCTGCCGGATGTTCTTGCGCTTCTTTGCCGACAGTGCCGCGAGGAACGCCGGAAAATCGGCGTAGCCACGGTTATGCCAGTGGAACTGGTAATCGGCGCGCACCAGCCAGCGGTCGTCGAAGGCGTCGAGGTCGGCTTCGGCCAGGAAATTCGCGTGGATCGACGACAGCCCCAGCCGCTCGGCTTCGTCCACGAGGGCGGCCGTGAGCTGGTTGCGCAGGATGTCGGCGCCCGGGCCCTCACGGACCAGCAAACGCGGGCCGGGGACGGGCGAGTAGGGCGACGCCACGAGAAGCTTGGGGTAGTAATCGCCGCCGGCGCGCTCCCAGGCTGCAGCCCAGCTCCAGTCGAAGACGAACTCGCCATGCGAGTTGCCCTTGAGGTAGGTAGGAGAGGCCGCCACAAGGCGATCGTGCTCGAAAATGGCGAGATGGTGGGGTTTCCACCCGTAATCCTCGCGCAGGCACCCCTTCGACTCCATGCCATGGAGGAAGGCGTGCGACACGAACGGGTTGCCGTCGGGCACAAGCGCGTCCCAGTCGGCAGCGGGAAGGCTGCCGAGGCTGTCGAGGAAGCGGAATTCGTACATAGGGCCGGAGGCCCCGCCCGGTAGAGGGCGGGGCGCTGCCGGTCAGGCCAGCAGGTGCTGCTGGTCGAGCCAGCGTTCGGCGTCGAGCGCCGCCATGCAACCGAAGCCCGCCGAGGTCACCGCCTGGCGGTAGACGTGGTCGGCGACATCGCCGGCCGCGAACACGCCCGGCACCGAGGTGGCCGTCGCCATGCCATGCAGGCCCGACTGGATCTGGATGTAACCGTCCTTCATCTCCAGCTGGCCCTCGAAGATGCCCGTGGCCGGGGTGTGGCCGATGGCCACGAAGAAGCCCTGCGCCTCGATGTCGCGCTTCGCGCCGGTGTTCACGTCCTTCACGCGCACGCCGTTCACGCCGGAGTCGTCGCCCAGCACTTCGTCGATCTGGTGGTTCCACAGCAGCTCGATCTTGCCGGCGGCCACTTTCTCGAAGACCTTGTCCTGCATGATCTTTTCCGCGCGGAACTTGTCACGGCGATGCACGATGTAGACCTTGCGGGCGATGTTGGAGAGGTACAGGGCCTCTTCCACGGCGGTGTTGCCGCCGCCGACCACGACCACGTCCTGTTCGCGGAAGAAGAAGCCGTCGCAGGTGGCGCAGGCGGAGACGCCGCGGCCCTTGAACTTCTCTTCCGACGCGATGCCGAGGTACTTGGCGGTGGCGCCCGTGGTGATGATCAGCGCATCGGCGGTGTACTCGCCGCTGTCGCCCTTCAGGTGGAACGGGCGGTTCGCCAGGTCGACGCTGTGGATGTGGTCGAAGACCATCTCGGTCTCGAAGCGTTCGGCGTGCTCGGCCATGCGGCGCATGAGCTCCGGACCCTGGACACCCTTCTCGTCGCCGGGCCAGTTGTCCACCTCGGTGGTGGTCATCAGCTGGCCGCCCTGCTGCAGGCCAGTGACCATCGTCGGCTTCAGGTTGGCGCGCGCGGCGTAGACGGCGGCGGTATAGCCAGCGGGGCCGGATCCGAGGATCAGCAGGCGGCTGTGCTTGGGGGTGCTCATGTATAATCCTCGAGGTTTGCTACAGCGTGTTTCAGTCGTACCGCTCGCCTCTTGCGGCCCGTTGTTCAGGCCGGTTCGAGGTTAAAGCGAGAACGTGTCGACCCGGAAGAATGGGGAAGACGAGGGTGCGATTCAAGTTGTCTGCTTCATGACGGTCGCCGCCCCGCCCCCACGGGCCGGCTTTATTCTGTACTTTCAGGATCATCCCTACGATGCGCATTGGTATCCCCTCCGAAACGAAGACCCTTGAAGGCCGCGTGGCCCTCATCCCCGCCGCTGCCGCCGACCTCGTCCGCCGTGGCCATGAGGTGTTCATCCAGGCCGGCGCCGGCAGCAAGAGTGGCTACGCCGATGCCGAGTACACCGCGCTGGGCGTCACCGTGGTGCCTGACGCCGCTGCCCTGTACGAAAAGGGCCAGCTGATCGTCAAGGTCAAGGAACCGATCGAAGGCGACCTCAAGCTCCTGAAGAAGCATCACCTGCTGTTCTGCTACCTGCACCTGGCCGCCGAGCCGGCCCTCACGAAGAGCCTGCTCGACATCGGCCTGACCGGCATCGCGTTCGAGTCGGTCGACGAGAACGGCGTGCTGCCGCTGCTGCTGCCCATGTCGGTCATTGCCGGCCGCATCGCCACCCAGATCGGCACGACCCTCCTGCACCAGCCCAACGGCGGCAAGGGCAAGCTGCTCGGCGGCATGGCCTCCACCCCGCGTGGCAAGGTCGTGGTCCTGGGCGCCGGCGCCGCCGGTGGCAACGCGGCCGCGCTCGCCGCGTCGGCCGGTGCCAACGTGGTGGTGTTCGACAAGCGCCAGGACCGCCTGGCCGAGATGATGGCCATGGGCCCCAACGTCACTGCGCTGTACGCCTATGAGTCGTCGGTGGCCGAGGAAGTGCGCAACGCCGACATCGTCGTCGGTGCCGTGCTGATCCCCAGCGCCAAGGCCCCCCGCGTGGTCACGGAAGCCATGGTCAGGACGATGGAGAAGGGCTCCGTGCTCGTCGACATCTCGATCGACCAGGGCGGCTGCTTCGAAACGTCGCGCCCGACCACCTGGAAAGAGCCGACCTATGACGTCCACGGCGTGACGCACTTCTGCGTCACCAACATGCCGGGCGCCGTGCCGCAGACCTCGTCCACCGCCATCTCGGCCGCCATCCTGCCGTACGTGCAGCGCCTGGCCTCGGGCAACGAGTGGCGTGACCACGCCTCGCTGGCGTCGGGCATCAACATCGAAGGCGGCAAGCTCGTGCACCCGGCCCTCCAGGGCATGGCATGATGCAAAAAACCGGGGTCGAGGTCGTCCGCTAAGTGGCACGCAGCGCGAAAGTCATAAAAAAGCAGGCCCGTACCCAGGTGAAGACCGTGGCGAAGGCCCAGCGCGAAGGCCTGAGCGACGAGCTCAAGCGCCGGCTGCGCGAAGCCGGGGCCTTGCTGGTCCTGCCCCTGGCCCTGTACCTGCTGGTATGCCTGATCAGCTACAACGACCAGGATCCCAGCTGGGGCCACATGGGCATCGCCGAGCGGGCCACCAACTTCGGTGGCTCGGTCGGCGCCAACATCGCCAACCTGCTCCGGTACATCTTCGGGCTGGTGTCCTACTGCTTCCCGCTGCTCCTGCTGGCGCTGGGCGTGCAGGTACTCCGCGCGCGCGGCGAGCGTAACGTCGCGCCGTGGGAGCCCTCGCTCCGGCTCATCGGCTTCGTGTTTTTCTTCATCACCGGCCCCGCGCTGGTGTTCCTGAACGTCGATACGCCCGTGCTGCCGGAAGGCCCGGGCGGCATCGTCGGGAAGTGGGTCGGCCGCGGGCTCCATGCCGCGTTCGGCGACAAGGGCGCGCCGCTGCTGCTGCTCGCCGTTTTCCTCATCGCTGTGACCCTCGCCACCGGCCTGTCGTGGTTCCGCCTCATGGATCTCACGGGGCAGGGCGTGGTTCGCCTGGGTGGCTGGTTCGGCGGCAAGATGCGTCGTGCCCCCGACCTCATGGCCGCCCGTACTGCCCGCGCCGAGCGCGAGGTGGTCAAGAAGGCCGACGCGGTCAAGCAGGCGAGGCGCGAGCCCGTGCGTATCGAGACCCCGGCTCCCATGGTGGTCAAGAGCGAACGTGCCACCCGCGAGAACCAGATTCCGCTGTTCACGGGTGCGGCCATCGACGGCGAGCTTCCCCCGCTCTCGTTGCTGGACGAAGCACCGCCGCAGGGCCCCGGTTACTCCGAGGAAACGCTCGAGGTGCTGTCCCGCCAGCTCGAACTGAAGCTCAAGGATTTCCGTATCGAGGCGCGCGTGGTCGGCGTCTATCCCGGCCCCGTCATCACGCGTTTCGAACTCGAACCCGCCGCCGGCGTGCGCGGCAGCCAGGTGTCCAGCCTGGACAAGGACATCGCCCGCGGGCTTTCCGTGGTCAGCGTGCGCGTGGTGGATGTGATCCCGGGCAAGAACGTCATCGGCCTGGAGATCCCCAACACCAAGAAGCAGATCGTCTATCTTTCCGAGATCCTGCGCTCCGAGCGCTACGACCAGGTGAAGTCGCCGCTGGCGCTCGCGCTGGGCAAGGACATCGGCGGCAAGGCCGTGGTGACCGATCTGGCGAAGATGCCCCATCTGCTCGTGGCCGGTACGACCGGCTCGGGCAAGTCGGTGGCCGTAAACGCGATGGTGCTGAGCCTGCTGTACAAGGCCAGCCCGAAAGACGTCCGCATGATCATGATCGACCCGAAGATGCTGGAGCTCTCGGTCTACGAGGGTATTCCGCATCTGCTGGCGCCGGTCGTCACCGACATGAAGGAAGCCGCCAACGCGCTGCGCTGGTGCGTGGCGGAGATGGAGCGCCGCTACAAGCTGATGTCCGCCGTGGGCGTGCGTAACCTGGGCGGCTTCAACAAGAAGGTGAAAGACGCGGAGAACGCCGGCCAGCCGCTGGTCGATCCGCTGTTCCGCGCCAACCCCGACATGCCGGGCATGGTCGCCGAGAAGCTCGAGGTGCTGCCGCACATCGTCATCATCATCGACGAGTTCGCCGACATGATGATGATCGTCGGCAAGAAGGTCGAAGAGCTGATCGCCCGCCTCGCCCAGAAGGCGCGTGCCGCTGGCGTGCATCTGATCCTCGCCACGCAGCGCCCGTCGGTGGACGTGATCACCGGCCTGATCAAGGCGAACATCCCCACGCGCATCGCGTTCCAGGTGTCGTCGAAGATCGACTCGCGCACCATCCTCGACCAGTCCGGTGCCGAAGCCCTGCTGGGCCACGGCGACATGCTGTATCTGCCGCCCGGCACGGCCACGCCCGATCGCGTGCACGGTGCCTTCGTGGACGACCACGAGGTGCATAACGTCGTCGAGTGGCTGCGCGCGCAGGGCTCCCCGAACTACATCTCGGGCGTGCTCGAAGAGGTGCAGTCCACGTCGGACGGCAAGATCATCAACGACGCCGGCCTGCCGCAGGACGCCGAAGGCGATAGCGACAGCGACAACGCCCTCTACGACCGCGCCGTGCGCGTGGTCACGGAGACGCGCCGCGCGTCCATCTCCGGCGTGCAGCGCCACCTGCGCATCGGCTACAACCGCGCCGCCCGCCTCGTCGAACAGATGGAGCAGGACGGCATCGTCAGCGCCCCGCAGCACAACGGAAACCGTGAAGTGCTCGCGCCGCCGCCCCCGAAGGACTGATACCCCATGAATGTCACGAAGCCGGGCACGCTACGCCAGCGTCCCTGGGGCCTGCTCGTCACCGGCGATCTCGTGCCCACCAGCGACGTGCTGGTCGAAGCCGAGAGCATCTTCGAGCTGAACCCCTCCATCCCCGGGCTCGAACTGCGCGCCGCCGACGGTCGCGCGTGCGTCGTCACCCGTGAATACCCCAGCGGCCATACCGCCGAGGTCGACGACGCGCTCGACGTCATCTTCGCCGAGCAGACCGAGATCGCCGAGATCGTGGTGTTCGGCCAGGAAGTGCGCCCCGCGCATACCGCCACCCGCGATGCACCTTTCTGGCACCGCGACGGCAAGGCCATCGCCGATATCAGCGAAAAGATGGAAGCCGGCGAGATCTCGCCGGGCGAAGCCATCGACATGCTTAAGTCCCTGTTCGAAACCGATCGCTGACAATTGCGCTGAAGCCAGTGCCGTCGTATCGCACGGCGTCCTGAACCTCTGCCGCGCCGGACTGCGCGTCGCGCTGAACCTACTGGAATCGACTGATGAAACGCCTGCTCCTCGCCGCGACCCTTTCCCTCCTCAGCCTGCCGGCTTTCGCCGCCGGCCCGGCACGCGAGCGCCTGGATGCCTTCTCGAAGGGCATGCACTCGCTGGCAGGCCACTTCAGCCAGATGATGGTCAGCGCCAACGGCGACCCGGGCAAGACCAGCTCGGGCACCGTCGCACTGCAGGCGCCGCGCCAGTTCCGCTGGGAGACCGTGGCCCCGTATAAGCAGACCATCGTGGCCGACGGCCAGCGCGTGTGGCTCTACGACCCGGACCTCGAGCAGGTCACGGTGCGCAAGCAGAGCAGCGAAGAGGCACAGAGCCCGCTGACCGTGCTGACCGACCTGTCGCAGATGGACAAGGACTTCAAGGTCACGGAGCAGGGTGAGCATGACGGCATGGTCTGGCTGCGCCTGCAGTCCACCAGCAAGGATCCCCAGTTCGACTTCGCCGACCTCGGTTTCGACGCGAGCGGCCTGGCGCGGATGGCCTTCAAGGATCAGCTCGGCAACACCACGCAGATCACGTTCTCGGCATGGCAGAAGAACGGCCCGGTAGCGGCGGAAACCTTCAGCTTCGTGCCGCCGCAGGGCACGGATGTGATTGGTGACGCACCGGTGCTGCAGACCGCACCGATGAAGTAGCCCGCCGTCGCGTAGGAGCGCGCCCTGCGCGCGACCGCTCTTCGCGAACACCTGTCGCGCGCGGGGCGCGCTCCTACACACTGCGGTACGGCTCCTACATTGCGGTACGGTTCCTGGACATTGCGGTACGGTTCCTGCACGCCGTCGTACGCTAATCTGCTGCATGCGTCGTACCGCATCCCGTAAGAACCAAGGAGGTCCGCGTGACAGACGAAGCAACGATCTGGCTTGGCAAGGACGGCAAGCGTTACGGGCCCTACGCCGTTTCGGACATCCGCGCATGGCTGGCCGATGGAAAGCTCACTGACGAGACCCTCGCCTGGCAGGTCGGCATGGCCGGGTGGATGGCACTGTCTTACGTGCTTGCAGCTCCGGCGCAAGGCACGCCGCTCGTACCGGCGAATGACATAAGGCCGAATAAGCCTCCTGCCTTTCCGTGGCAGGCAGCGGTGCTGCTGTCTGTGGTTGCGCTGGTTATCCTGCGGCGCCGGCAGAAGCGTCGCACACCAAGGTCGCTTGGGTAGGAGCGTCCTGCCGATGATACCGTTCGTCGCCATTGTTCTCCTGGCGATTGCCGTGCCGGCGTACCAGGGTTATACCAAACGCATGCATGCCAACGCAGCGGCGGTGTACAGCACGCCTTCGCCACCCGTTCGCTGAGAGACCCTCGCAAGGAGCGTACGACGACATGATTGTCATATGGGCCATTGTCGGCGCCGTTATCGGCGCGCTGATCGACCAGGGCTGGCCCGGTGCGGTCATGGGTTTTGCGGTGGGTCTGCTATGGGGGCGGATGTCGGGGTTGAGCCGGGATCTCGCGGTGTTGCGGGCGCAGGTGCTAGCCCAGCCGCTGGTGGAACCGCGACCGATGGTCGAACCACGCCCGGTGGTGGAAACCCGACCGATGGTGGAACGTCCACCCCATGTAGGAGCGGGCCTGCCCGCGAGTTCTTCGGCGGTGTCGGACCCTTCGCCGGTGCCTCAACCTCCAATGGCACCCCAATCTCCGTCGGTTGCAGAATCCTGGGGTTCTTCGGCGGGTGGGGCAGGCGAACCGCCGCCCCTGCCTGAGGGCGCTTCGCAACCGGCTGTCGCCCGCAGGGCGGGCTCCTACAGTGAAGCGCGGGTGCCGGAGGAGGCATCGGATTCTGGCGCGCGGGTGCCGGAGGAGGCATCGAACTCTGGAGCGCAATCGCCGCCCGCCTTCGAGCGATTGCTCGGCGCTGCGAAGGGCTGGTTTACCGAGGGCAACGTGCCGGTCAAGGTGGGCATGCTGGTGTTGTTTGCTGGCGTGGCGGCGTTCCTGAAGTACGCCTCGGACACGGGCATGTTCCATGTGTCGGTGTCGGCGCGGTTGGCGAGTGTCGCCCTCGTGGCGATGGCCGGCGTGGCGTTTGGCTGGCTGCAGCGCGACCGACGGCGGTCGTTTGCGCTGGCGCTGCAGGGCGGTGGCGTCGGCGTGCTGGTGATGACCGTGTTCGCGGCTTATCGCCTCTATGCATTGATTCCGGCCGGGCCGACCTTCGCGCTGCTGATCATCTTCGTCGCCGGCCTCGGCGTGCTCGCGGTGCTGCAGGATGCGCTGGCGCTTGCCGTCCTTGGCGTGATCGCGGGTTTCGCCGCGCCGATCCTTGCGTCGACGGGGCAGGGCAGCCACGTGGCGCTCTTCAGTTACTACGCGGTGCTCAACCTGGGCATCCTTGGTATCGCGTGGAAAAAGGCATGGCGCGTGCTCAATGTGCTGGGCTTCGTTGCCACGTTCGGCGTCGGCACGGCGTGGGGGGTGCTCCGCTACAGCCCCGGCCTTTTCGCGAGCACCGAGCCGTTCCTCATCCTGCATTTCCTGCTATACCTGATCGTGCCGTGGTTGCACGTGCTGCGCTCGCCGAAGCGTGACCGGGCGATCCTCGATGGATGCCTGATGTTCGGTAATCCCATCGCGAGCCTGCTGCTGCAGGGTGCGCTGCTCGACTGGCAGCCGATACCGCTCGCGATCTCGGCGCTGGTCGCCGCCGTCATCTATGTCGCGATCGCATTCGCCATTCGCACGCGTGGCGACATGTCGATGCTGCGCGACACGTGGGCCGTGCTGGCCGTGACTTTCGCCACGATCGCCGTGCCACTGGCGTCGAGCGCAAGCGTGACCAGCAGCGTCTTTGCGCTCGAAGGTGCCGGCCTCATCTGGCTCGGCTTCCGGCAGGGCAGGCGTCTGCCGAGGTGGGCAGGTGTGTTCCTCCAACTTGCCGCTGGCGTCGCGTGGGTGCTGGCGTCGCTGTTCCACGCGCATCGTGGCGATGTGCCATTGCTGAGCGCGGCGTTCATTGGCAGCCTGTTGATCGTGATCGGTGCCGGCCTGGGCGTGTGGCAGTTCGATCGGCATGGCACGTCGCGTGGCGCGTCCGGACTGGCGCGTATCGGCTTGCTGCTGTGGGCCGTGGTGTGGTGGCTGGTGGGACTGGGCAACGAGATCGACGCGTTCGTCAGCGAGCCGTCGACCGAAGCCGCGTGCTGGATGGCGTTGACCGGCGTCACGGCGTGGCTGCTCGCCGAAGGTTGCTCGCGTGCCCGCAAGCTGGACCTTGGCGTGGTGCTCGCGTTCGCCGTCCCCGTGTTTCTGGGTGTCGGACTTGTCGTCGCGGCATCCGCGGGCAATGCGCGTATCCAACTGCTCTCCGGCTGGCCGCTGGCCAGTGTCGTGGTGATGGCGGTGACGGGCTGGCTCGCGTTGCGTGGCCTGCTTGCACATCGCGTCGCAGCCATCGTCGCATCGTGCGTGTGGTGGGTGCGCTGGCTCGCGATCGTTACGCTGGCAATCACGGTCGCGTGGGATCACGTGCCGGCGATCGGCGATGGCTGGTTCGTGCTCGCCGTGTCGCTCCCGGCGTTGCTTCTTGCCGCGCTTGTCGTGTGGTGGCCCCGGATAATCGTTTCACCGTTGCAGGGCTTCGCGGATGCCGTGCGACCTGCGATGGGCGTCTGTGTGTCGATCGCGATGCTGTGCGTAGCGATCAATGCCTTATGCGCTACAGGCAGCGCGACGCCGCTGCCGTTCGTGCCCGTGCTCAATCCTGTCGACCTGCTGCTGATCGCCGTTCTTCTTTTCATCGCACGCGTGTTCAACGACGAAGCGATGCCACCGACGATTCGCCATGCACGACCGGCCGTGGTCGCCGTGTCGCTCTTCATCGTCGCCACGAGCATGACGCTGCGCGCGGTACATCACTTGGGCGATGTGCCGTGGAACGCCGACATGCCCCATTCGAGCCTCGCTGAGCTGTCGCTCACCGTGGTGTGGAGCGTGATCGGCGTCATGGCCTGGGTGCTTGGTTCGAAGCGCGGCCAGCGCATGCTGTGGTTCGCGGGTGCGGGCACCATGGGTATCGTGCTGTTGAAGCTTCTGTTGGTGGATCGCGTGCACCTGGGCAATCTTTTCGGCATCGCGTCGTTTATCGCCTATGGCCTGCTGTGCACGGTCATCGGGTATCTCGCGCCGGCGCCGCCGCGGCAGTCATCCCCGGAGTCCTCGCATGTGTCGTGAATGGCGTCGGTTACGCAGGAGTGCCAGCCTTGCCGTTGGCAGCGTGGGCGGCGACATCGGCCGAGGGCAGTCGCGCGGCGTGCGGCAGTGGCTCAGCGGAGTCGTCCTGTTCACCCTTGCCAGTACGAGCGTCCAAGCCGCGCCACCGCCGCTGTTTGCGTACGCGTATCCGATCGTCGCGACGCCGGGCGCCCAGGCCTACCGGCTCGAGCTTCCGCAGGATGCCTACGGCTGGCTGGCACGCGATGCCGGCGGCGCGGACATCGTCGTCGTGGATGTGGACGGCCGACAGGTGGCAGCGGGCCCTTACTATCCCGGCGCGCCCACGTCGCACCTCGTGACGCTGCATGCGACGCTCCGCGCCGTTCCGCCTGGCGCGGACAGCGTGTCGGGTCCGCGGATCCAGCGCAGCACCAACGGCGACATCGTCATCGAGCCGGGCGCAGCCGTGGCCACCGGGGCGCCGCGCGAGTTCCTCGTCGATGCGACGGCTGCCATCGCGCCGGAGCGACTCGAGTTTCCGGCGGTCGACCGAGACACCAGCCTCACCGTGGCGATCGATGCGAGCGACAACCTGCAGGACTGGACGACGCGCGTGCAAAGCGCGTCCATCGTGACGCTCGGCAAGGGCGAGGGTGCCGTGGATGCGCGCGAGGTCAAGCTGGGCGGTCCGGCGGCCCGCTACTACCGTGTGCGGGTCACGAACGGGGAAGCGCCGTGGACGGCGGCGGACGCGGCCACTATCGCGCTCGCCGGCACGGTGGAAGACGCGGCCGCAAAGGACGAAGCCGCGCGGCACTGGGTCGACCTCAGCGCCGACAGCACGAACGTGAGCGGGCAGGGCGTCGACTACGACTACCGGCTTCCGCAGGCTCTTCCGGTCGAGTCGCTTCGCGTGACACTCGGCACGAGCGACAACGTGGCGCGTCTGGATGCCTCGGCCGTCGAAGGAAGCCTGAGCAGCGAGTCGCTGGGCACCCTCGTGGTCACGCCCGGCGACCGCAGCCATGCGCCGCAGCCCATGGACGTGTCGCGGAGCCGTCGCGATCACATTCGCCTGCACTCCGCGACGCCCCTGCGCGCGGCGCCCCGACTGTCGGTCGGCTGGCGCCCGGATCGCATCGTCTTCCTGCCCGAGGGCAAGGGGCCGTACCGCCTGCTCGTAGGCAGCGAGCAGGCAAGGCGCCCCGCGTGGCCGGTAGCAGACGCGCTGGCAGCCCTCAGGAAGGGCGGCGGTCCGTCATGGCGCCCCGAGCCTGCGGCGGTGGGCCCGGGCGACGAACTGGCCGGCCGCCAGGCGCTGGAACCCGCACACAAGGCATTCGACTGGACACGGCCGCTGCTGTGGATCGTGCTGGTACTGGGCGCGGTGCTGGTGCTCGGCATGGCCGCCAGCCTCCTACGCTCAAAAGAGCAAGCTCCGCGACAGTAGGAGCCCGCCCCGCGGGCGACCCCCTTGCCCCACCCTGCACGGACGCCGCCGCACCCTTTCGCCCGGGCCTGCGCCCCCGCCGTGCGCCCCCCGCACGCCCCCCTTGCGCCACCGCTCACATCCAACGCGCGATAATGCCCGTCCACCGACCGACGCGAGCCTCATGTCTTTCCAGTCCCCCGGCCTGTTCGCCGAACCCGAAGCGCTGAAGCCCCTGGCCGAACGCATGCGCCCGCGATCCCTCGACGAGATCGTGGGGCAGCAGCGCGTGGCCGGCGAGGGCAAGCCGCTGCGCCGCGCGCTGGAGGCCGGGCGCGTGCATTCCATGATCCTGTGGGGGCCGCCGGGCTGCGGCAAGACCACGCTCGCGCTGCTGGTCGCGCGCTACGCGGACGCTGACTTCCGCGCGATTTCCGCGGTGATGAGCGGTCTGCCCGACGTCCGCAAGGCGCTGGCCGAGGCAGAAGGCAACTTCGCGCAGGGCCGCCGCACCGTGCTCTTCGTTGACGAGGTACATCGCTTCAACAAGGCCCAGCAGGATGCCTTCCTGCCGCACATCGAGCGCGGCGTGATCCTCTTCGTGGGCGCGACGACCGCGAATCCGTCCTTCGAGCTGAACTCCGCGCTGTTGTCGCGCTGCCGCGTGCACGTGCTGGATTCGGTGGGCGTGGAAGACATCGTGTCCGCCCTGCGGCGTGCGCTGGCGGATACCGAGCGCGGGCTCGGCGAGCTGAATTTGACGGTCGAGGACGAGCCCCTTCGCCTGATCGCCACGGCAGCGGATGGCGACGTCCGCCGTGCGTTGACCCTGCTCGAGATCGCCGCCGAGCTGGCCGAAGGTGGCCATATCGACGATGCCACGCTGGAGCAGGTGCTCGCCGATCGCACGCGTCGTTTCGACAAGAGCGGCGAGCAGTTCTACGACCAGATCTCGGCATTGCACAAGTCGGTACGCTCGTCCGATCCGGATGCCGCCGTGTACTGGCTGGTGCGCATGCTCGATGGCGGGTGCGATCCGTTGTATCTCGCACGGCGCATGACGCGCATGGCGGTGGAAGACGTCGGCCTCGCCGAGCCGCGCGCCTGGCGCATGGCGCTGGATGCGTGGGATACGTACGAGCGGCTCGGTAGCCCCGAAGGGGAACTGGGACTCGCGCAGCTGGCGATCTGGCTGGCGATTTCGCCGAAGAGCAACGCCGCATACAACGCCTATAACCAGGCGCGTGCGGTGGTGAAGCAGATGGGCACGCTCGATGTGCCGATGCACCTGCGCAACGCGCCGACGAAGCTGATGAAGGGGCTCGGCTACGGCACCGGTTATCAGTATGACCACGACGTGGAAGGCGGTGTTGCGCTCGATCAGCAGTGCCTGCCCGATGAGCTGGTGGGGACGACATTCTACGAGCCAGTGGATCGGGGGCTGGAGCTGAAGCTTGGCGAGAAGCTCGCGGCGCTGCGGAAGGCGCGGGCGGAGGCGCGAGGGAAGAAGGGGTAGGGCAGGCTTGGAGAACGCCGCCAACCCCCGCCTTGATGAACCAGCAGCCCACCCGCTAGCCTCACCACGTCGTCAAAGCAGGAGCCCGCCCCGTGACCCTTTTCGAGAGCCTCCTGCTCTTGCTTCTCGCCGCGGTCGTCCTCTTGCAGGTCGCACGTCGCCTTTCGCTTCCGTACCCCTCCATGCTCGCCCTGGCCGGTTTCGCCGTCGCCTTGCTCCCCGGAGCACCCGACTTCCCGATCGATCCGCGCACGGCCCTGCCGCTCTTCATCGCGCCGGCGCTCATGGATGCCGCTTTCGATTTCCCGCTGACCACGGCGAAACGCTTCTGGCTTCCGCTGGTAACCTTTGCCCTCGGCGGCGTGGTGATCACCGCGCTGCTCGTGGCCTGGGCGGGGTGGGCACTCATCGGCCTGCCATTCGCCGCCGCGCTGGTGCTCGGCGCGATCGTGGCGCCACCCGATGCGGCAGCGGCCACGGCGATCCTTGGCGGCATGTCGATCCCGCGTGCCACCGACGCCGTGCTGCGTGGAGAGAGCCTTTTCAACGATGCCGCCGCGCTGCTGCTCTTCAGCGCCGCACTGGGCGCACAGACGGCCGGCGGACTTACCGCCGCGCAGATGGGCGGAATCGCGCTGGCTGCACCGGGCGGCGTGCTCTTCGGGATGTTCGTCGCCGTCGCCATGCGTCCGATGAACCGCATGATCGTCGGCGCCCTCGACAGCAACCTGCTGCAGTTCGTGACCACGTTCCTCGTCTGGATCGTCGCCGAGCACATGCACGTCTCGCCCGTACTCGCCGTGGTCGCCATGGCCATGACCGTCGCGGCACGTCGATCGGCACCGACGTCGCCACGCCTGCGCGTGCAGTCGTACGCCGTGTGGGGCGCCGTGGTGTTCGTGCTCAACGTGCTCGCCTTCCTGCTCATGGGCCTGCAGGCGCGACGCATCATCGGTGGCATGAGCGGCGATCATCTGCATGAAGCGCTGACATTTGCGGGGCTGATCGCGCTGACCGTCATCGTGTCCCGCGTCGCGGTGGCGATCAGCTTCAATCGCACGGTGGCGTGGTTCCGCCGCCGCCGGGGACTCGAAGAGCCCGCTTCCTGGAAACAGGCGGTGCTCGTCGGCTGGTGCGGCATGCGCGGCCTGGTGACGCTGGCCACGGCGTTCATTCTTCCGGCTGACTTTCCGCACCGCGACATGGTCGTGCTGAGCGCGTTCGCCGTGGTGCTCGTGACGCTGGTGGTGCAGGGGATGACGCTGAGCCCCGTGATCCGGTGGCTTGGCCTCGACCATCACGACGTGACCGAGCAGGAATTGCGTGCCGTGCGGCGCGGACTGGCGAAGGCGGCCATGGCGCGCCTGGCGGAGGAAGCCAGCGAAGAGGGAACGCGGCTGGCCGCGCTCTATCGCATGGAGGCGGAGTCGCTCGGTCACCCACCGCGAGGCGAGGCGTTCGAGCGGCATTGCCAGCTGACGCTGGCCGCGCTCGTCGCCCAGCGCGAAGAACTGGAGCGCTGCCGCCTGGCCTTCCAGCTGACCGACGACGACTACAACTTCCTGCTGGAGCAGCTGGACTGGCGCGAGCTGACGGTGCTACCGGCGGAAGCAACCCGGATCGAAAGTGGATGAAGCGCACGGAGCTCGTGTAGGAGCGCGCCCTGCGCGCGATGCTCCTTGCCTGGGCTCAAACCTGGCTACGCAATCCTCCTCAGGCCCCCGCCCACAATCTGCCGAATTTGCACCATACTCACTCCCGGTTCAGCGTCATTCCTGACCTGATTCGACCTATTTATGTGACGCACTTCTCACTTCCCCCGGTCTGCGGTTCAGATTTGGCGGCAAGGGTCGATACTAAGTAAAACTACTTAGGGGCAGTTCCTTGAAGACCTATTCCGCGTTCATCCTGCTTGCATTGCTCCTGACCCTCGCCGGTTAACCCGCCGGACGCGAGCCGATTTCTACAGCGCCGGGTGCAAGCCGCTCACGGCGCCGACGCCTTCCCGCAGGTAAGGCCTCCACCAGAAGTCCGATATCGCCCACTGCAGCCCCGCCGTACCCTCGGCTCACCACCGCTGCGGAGTACCGCCATGCGCATCGTCCTTGCCGCCGTGATCGGCGGGCTCGTCATGACATTGTGGGGAGCCTTCGCGAACATGGTCGTGCCCATCGGGCAGATGTCCATGAAAGCGCCGGTTGCCGAAGACACCGTACTCGCCGCCGTGAGGCAGGGGTTGCCCGCAGAGCAGGGCATTTACGTGTTGCCGCACTTCCAGGAATCGATGCGGATCGACCCCGCGGCCCTCGAAGCCTTCTCGGCGAAGATGAAAACCTCGCCCTAAGCCTTCATCGTCTACGCGCCGACGAGCAGGGACGGGCTGGCGATGGGCCTTACGATCTTCCAGCAGTGGGTTTCGGACACGTTGGCGGCGTCGATCGTGGCGCTGCTCATGCTGCGGGCGGGGGTGGGCGCCTTGCGCGGCCTGGGCACGGGACTGGCTTTCGGCGTGTTCACCTGGCTGTCGTTGGCGGTGCCGTTCTGGAACTGGTATCGGTTTCCGGCGGGGTTTATTTTCGGGACGCTGGTGGAGCAGGCCGTGGGCTGGGCGCTGGCGGGGCTGGCGATCGGCTGGGGGCTGCGGCGGAAGCGGTTTTTGATGGCGACGGCGGCGCTTTAGGCACGCTCTATCGAATTTGCGATAATCGCGGGTTCGAACACCATGGAACCCTGACTCATGCTGGATCCCGCACTCCTGCGCGCCAAGCTCGCCGAAACGGCAGAGCGCCTGCGCGCCGCCCGGAACTTCGACCTCGACGTGACCACCATCGAGCGCCTCGAATCCGAGCGGAAGGCCCTCTCGACCGAGACCCAGGAGCTGCAGAACCTGCGTAACACGCGTTCCAAGGCGATCGGGCAGGCCAAGGCCAAGGGCGAAGACGTCGCGCCGCTGATGGAAGAAGTCGCCGGCCTGGGCACGAAGCTCAAGGACAACGAACTCGCCCTCGCCGACGTGCAGGCCCGCATCGCCGATATCGCGCTGCTGATCCCGAACCTGCCTGACGCCTCCGTGCCGATCGGCAAGGACGAGAGCGAGAACGTCGAGATCCTGCGCTGGGGCCACGCACGAGCGTTCGACTTCGCGGTGAAGGATCACGTGGACCTCGGTGCCCGCCACGGCTGGCTCGACGCCGAGGCCGGCTCGAAGCTTTCCGGTGCGCGCTTCACCGTGCTGCGCGGGCAGCTCGCGCATCTGCATCGCGCGCTCGCGCAGTTCATGCTCGATCTGCAGACGACGCAGCACGGGTACCTCGAGTGCAACGTACCGTTGATCGTGAATCGCGAGACGCTGACCGGCACCACGCACCTGCCGAAGTTCGAGGAAGACCTCTTCGGTACGGACGTCGGCGACTCGAAGCGCTACCTGATTCCCACCGCGGAAGTGCCGCTGACCAGCCTCGTCGCCGACAGCATCCTCGAAGCCGACGAGCTTCCGTTGCGCATGACGGCGCACTCGATGTGCTTCCGTGCCGAAGCCGGCAGTTACGGCCGCGATACGCGCGGCATGATCCGCCAGCACCAGTTTGAGAAAGTCGAGATGGTGCAGGTCGTCGCGCCCGAGACCAGCATGGCCCAGCTCGAGGAGATGGTCGGCCACGCCGAGGCCGTCCTGCAGGCGCTGGAACTGCCGTATCGCAAAGTGCAGCTCTGCACCGGCGACATGGGCTTTGCGGCGGCGAAGACGTACGACCTCGAGGTCTGGCTGCCGTCGCAGAACACGTATCGCGAGATCAGCTCGTGCTCGAACTGCACCGACTTCCAGGCACGCCGGATGGGCGCGCGCTGGAGGAATCCGGCAGTCGGCAAACCGGAGCTGGTGCATACGCTCAACGGCTCGGGCCTGGCGGTTGGCCGCACGCTCGTTGCCGTGATGGAGAATTTCCAGAATGCAGATGGGTCGATTGAGGTGCCTGCGGTGCTGCGGCCTTATATGGCTGGGCTGGAAGTGATTGCCTGAGGGCGTTGGCCTGCCCGAGTGAGGGCAGGTCGGGTATGATTGGCGCCGCGCTGGCTGCAATGGCTGGCGCGGCGGGTTAGAAAATGTGGAGAGATGGCCGAGTGGTTTAAGGCAGCAGTCTTGAAAACTGCCGTAGGTGTGAGCCTACCGTGGGTTCGAATCCCACTCTCTCCGCCAGATGAGATTTTCTAAATGTAAATCAATGATTTACATGAAATCAGAAAATCCATCGTCGGGACACAATTCGGGACACATAGGTCTTCCGATGCGCATCCCGCACTATCTTGTCCGTGCCCCCTCCGGCATGTACCACTTCCGTCGGCGCATGCCGTCCTGTCTCCACGCCCTGGTCGGCCGTCCGGTCATCAAAAAAAGTCTGTTGACGCGCGACGTCGGCGTTGCCCGCGAACTCGCCCTCAAACTTTGGCGTGCGTATGATGAGCTCCATCAACACGTGCGGAAGTTGGCGATGGCAGGGATGACGAAGGACGTGAAGTTCCTCATCGAGCGACTCAAGAAAAGCGGCACGCAATACCGCCTCATCACGAAGCCCGACGGCACCGTGGAAGTCGAAGTCACCGGGCCCGAGGACCACGCGCTCGCGATGGAGGCGATTGAGAGGATTGGCAATCTCTACAAGGAACCGTACGTCCAGCGCGTGCTTGCGGAAGGCAATGCACCGGCCCCCGCCCACGCCTCCCCCGCGCCTGCGCGCACCACACGTGCAGCACCTGCCCCGAGAGAAGCAGAGCCTGATGCGCGCCGTTTTCCCGACAAACCCATCGGCAAGGCCATCGACGAGTGGGAAGCAGACATCACGTCTGGTACGCGCCCGAAGACCCTTGTCATCAAACGGATGGCGGTTGCCGATTTCGTCAAAGCCTTTGGAGCGAAGCGACCGGTGTATGAGGTCGACCGGGTGGCGATTGGCAAGTGGGTGTCGGAGCTCCGCGCGCGTAATCTCGCGACACCCACCATCGTCAACCGCATCTCTTATCTCAAAGGCTTTCTCGACTGGAGCAAGGGAAAAGGGTTCATCGATTTCCCGCGCAATGATTCCCCCGCGTCAGGCCAGGTCACGTACAAGACGCGCGAAAAGCGCCTGCGCAAGAAACATGGCTACCGCGCCTTCAACGACGCCCAGCTCAAAGTGCTGTTTGCACCCGCCGCCTTTTGCAAGCTTCACAAGGAAGCGCGCCTCGGCTCGTGGATGGGGTTGTACCTCGGCGCGCGTGTCAGCGAAATCGGACAGCTTGCCCTCGACGACTTCTTCGACGTTGAAGGCGTCCCGTGCCTGCGCATCACCGATGAAGGGGAAGGGCAGAGCACGAAAAACGAAGTGTCCAATCGTGTCATCCCCGTCCACCCCCAACTGATCAAGATGGGCCTGCTCAAACGCGTCGAGCGTTTGCGGAAAATCTGCGAGACGCGGTTATTCCCCAAAGTCGGCAAGGGCGCCGTCAATGGGGCCGAAGATTGGTTGTCCAAGGCATTTGGCCGCCACGTCAAACTCGTGTTGCCCGCACCGGACGTTGGCAAATTGGGATTTCACAGTTTCCGCAAAACAGTCATCCAGACGATGCAAGCGGCTGGCGTGCAGGCGGAGCTTCGTGCAGCGTATGTGGGCCATGACTTGGATGACGAGCATCACGCGAGTTACGGCTTGGAACTGCCGAAAAGACAGGTGCTCGACGCCATCGGAACCCTCGACTATCCGGTACACCCAGAGACGGATTCCTTTTTGTGAATTCGTCCTGGCGGGGCTCTCTCGTCAGGGTCGTGCTGAATCTTTTTTTAAGCGCTCGGAATGACGCAGGGGGCTTAGGAAGGAGCTGTGTCGACCCAAGGGTGGGCGCTGCAAGAGACAAGGCTATGTTCGCCCGGCGAGGTGCCAGACACCGGGGTCTATGTGCGAATCTGGAGGCGCAACGACGATACGGTGTCATCTGCCGCGCCTTGCACGAGCCGCATGTCCTGGATGCTGAACTTCTCCAGGAGCGCATGGCTGACGAATGTCGGCTCGTACAGCAGACTCCTGAGTCCGAATGACGTCCGGCAGACAACCGTACAGTCCTTGCGCGCTGTCCGATGGATGTTTTCAAGAATCTGCTCCTTGGGTTTTGCCAAGAGAGCGATGACTATCAGGTCGTAGTCCGACACGTCATAGGCGCCATCGGGTTCGTGACGGAGTGAGATAACTTTCTCGAGCCCAATCGCTGCCATCAGCGAGCTCGACTCGCGGACCGCAGCCGGAGCCACGTCAATGCCATCGACCGACACGCCGAGGATCCGGTTGAGCCAGATTGCACTGATTGGGAAGGGTCCGGATCCGATGAAGAGCACGCGTTTGGGACGATGATCCAGCATCGATACCTCGCGCCTCACCACGCGCTGGAGGCGGTTTGCCAGACGATAGTCCGATATGCCGGAAACCGTTCCTGCCCGCAGCCTGCTCACAAAGTGTTGTTCAAGAGTCGTCTCCCAGACCGAATAGGCCTCTTGGAGCACGCGGTAATGTGGCATCTCTCGTTTGAGGTTGAAGATCAGCTCCTCGACCTCGGTGGCAAAGAAAATCCGCGATTCCAGGTGCTCCATCACGTGATCAAGTGCCGTAAATGCGGAAGTTGGATACGTCGTGAATCCGCTGTCCGATTCGAGAAAGTCTGCGACAAGAGAGGTGAACTCGTCGAGCGAGGCGCTGGAGCGAAGAACACTCTCAAGTGTCGTGAGGCTGGCAGCATCGCTCCCGCCGGTGGCCATCGACATGGCCCGGATATGATGATCTTGCGTAGGCACGGCGTACTCCGTTCTGGCAGGGACTTGGGTCCCGGTGGGCGTCCTGCCGTTACATTGACTTCATCTGTTTTAGGAGCCAGTCCCAGTATCGCTTTGTCGAGTTCATGCGAGCAATGGCGCCTTCCATGACCTCGGCCGCGAACGTGGGACGGAGACGGATAGCGGGTTCAATCACATTCTCAATCCATCCGTCCCCATGAAGGGCGTCGATGGTCACATGGTCTTCGTAATAGTCCAGTACGCCAGGCTTGTTGGCGCCAATGCCGGTTCGGAGACACCCCCGAAGCAGCTTTCCATATTGATCCGGATCGGCGAGCTCGGTAATCGCGAGCGCGCCGATGTATCGGTATTGCTGCCGTCGCGCCAAGGCAAAATGCATCAGAAGGTTGTAGCCAGCGAGCCCCTCCCATCCGAGGAGGGCGAGGTGGTCGCTACGCGATTCGGTTGAGCCAATGTAATCGAGGACGGCCTGATAAAGACGAACGTGGCTCTTTGCCGGATTGCCGCAGCCTACCTCGTCCCAGAGGTTGGCGACGACTTCGGTCTTAGCCTCCTCACCAACGGCAACACAGGCGAGGGCGATGAGGTCGTAAAAACGCATGTTCAACGCGTAGTCGCACCTGAAGTAGAGCAAGATCTGCTCGCGACTCGCATGGTGTTCCATGAAGTCGAAGATCTCATGGTTGAACGAAGGGTGATCCGCCCACGACTTGCGGATGACGTTCGCGACTTCTCCGTGACGCGGTGATGGTGGCGAGATATCCCTGAGCTCGTGGGCGATCCACAACTGCTCAATCTCTGCGCGCAGGGCCATCAACATCGGATTGAACTGGTGCGCGGCTTCCGCTGAATGGGCGGGGGAAAGCTGGATATCGTAGAGTCGCCGGAGCGCGTCGTGCACCTCGATGAGGGCAGCTTCGTTCGAGTGAACGAAGGCAAGCTTGGCGACGCGTGCGGCTTCCTGCAGCAAGTCGAGAGGGCTGTTCGCCGGGGCTCCCGCATGGACCATGTTGGTCCCGATGATGCTATCGACAATTTCGCCCAATGTAGGCGAACTGCGACTCCTATTCGCAATCACAACGGCAGCGGACATCTCTACTCCCTAGAGGCACGTGTTGATTGAAAAGATACTGGGCGGTCTCGGAAGTGTCTGTCAATACGCGCGCAGTCGAAAGTTCTTTCGATGCTTCGGCTGACAAGATATTGCGCAATTCAAATCCACGGTGCGTTCGACAAGAAATGGGAAATACACCTCGCATGGGTATTGCAAAGCTGCACTCTGATCCGATACCTTCCGGTCTCGTTACATCACAATCTTCGCCACGGATGCGGCTGAAATATGCCTGCGAAAGCGAAGCGGTCTGTCGGTCCAGGAAAGGTACCAGTGTCAGATGCGAGGTTTGAGGGGGCCCCCGGAGTAGACGATTGGCGTCGGTGAACCATCATCGACACGACTCCCTGTGCCTGCTTGCTTCGCGCCGTGTCGCGAACTTTCCACCGATGGATGGCTGCTCATTCTTGAAACGCTGAGGAGAAAGTCACCATGCTCGACCATCTATCCGCTGACAGTTACGTCGAACAGCTACTCGCCGCCCATAAGGCTATCTCGCGCCACGCACCTCTTGCAGTCACTCCCGAGGCCGCCGTCGATTTCTCAGCACTGTGGCACCTTTGCCAGTCACTGAGGAACAAGGAGATTGCTGCCATCGTCTGCAATGACGAGCGGCTCGCACAGGCGAAGCCCGAGATTCTCGCGATGTATGCCGAATGGTCTTACCTCCGGGAAGTCGAGGCAGCCGAGCTGATTCTCGCAGCGAGTGATGCGGTTGACGCATTCCACGCCCACTTCAAGGATCTGCCTCTATACGAGCGCATAGTCGGCTTGGAGTATCAGAGTGTTAGGACCTGCGCGGGACGCGAGCTGAAGAATGCCCTGATGATTGGGTCGGGCCCTGTAGGTTCGACGGCCATGATCCTCCGCCGCCTCGGCCTCAATGTGGATTGCGTGGATATCAGCAGTGAGGCCAATGCCATTTCCGCCGAGCTCATGCGTCGGATGGACGTGACGGACGGAATCACCCACATCACCAGCGATGTGCTTCACCTGACCGACCTTGCCAAGTACGACGTGATTTGGCTGGCGGGGTTCGTTGGTGTTGGAGACATGAAACAGCGCGTCATCGCCCACCTTGCCGAGCATGCTGCTCCGGGGGCGTTCATCATCGTCCGCAGTGCGTCCATCCCTTGCACGATCCTCTACACTGAAGTCCAGCCGTGGGAACTCGACGCATTCGAGCGCTACATCTACCTGCAGCCGCTCTCGTTCAATAACCACTCCGCCTATATCGTGCGTCAGTACGGGGATTATCTTGGCCATGGCTAGGCTCCTGATGCTCGATAGCTGGGTTTACGCGACAGGCGTAACGGTGCCCCTGGCGATTCGCGAACTCGGTCATAGCTATGTGCTGCTGACGCCTGATCCTGCGCGTTTCTCCCGGAACCCGGTTGGAGATGGTCCGCACCCCGTGATCGCCGAAGCTGAGGCGGTACTCGTTGCCGACATCAACGACGATGCTTCGCTGCTGTCGCTAGCGCGATCACTCCATGCGGCGCAGCCGTTTTCGGGTGTTATCACCTCGTGCGATCACTATCTGGTATCCGCCGCCCGCGTGGCGGAGGAGCTCGGGCTTCCCACGGTCGGCTCATGTGTGGTCAAGACCGTGAGGGACAAATATTGCATGCGGACGGCATCCGCAGCGGCAGGGCTTGCGACGCCGGCGTTCGCGCTTGCGTCGACGGTCGAGGAGGCGGCCGCATCGGCCGCGAGGATTGGCTATCCGGTTGTCGTCAAACCCACCGACATGTCGGCGAGCGCCTTTGTCGCACTTGCACGCAATGAAGACGAGCTGTCCGCGGCAGCGGAGCAGATAATCCGTTACGACCATAACGCACGCGGACAGGCTCTCAATGCGGTCGCACTGATTGAAGAGTTTCTCGATGGCGATGAGGTCAGCGTTGAAACGGTTTCGGTGGATGGGGAGATCAGAGTCATTGCGGTCACGGACAAGTCGCTTTACAGCGACACGCTTTTTATCGAGACCGGCCACATGGTTCCAGCAATCCTCGATGACGTCGTTCTTGCTGCGGTTCACGCGACGGTCCAGGACGCCTTGGCGGCGCTCGGCTACACGCACGGGGTAGCCCACACGGAAGTGAAACTGACGTCCAAGGGGCCGCGAATCGTCGAAATCAATCCGCGCGTCGGCGGAAACTGGATATCCGAGCTGGTCCTCCTCGTGACGGGCTTTGACCTCATCAAGGCGTTTGTGCGGCTTTGTCTAGGAAGCGCCGACGTCTACGAGGGGCCACGTACCACCGTGGCGAAAAGCGCGGCCATCCAGTTTCTCCTGCCATCCGCTGCAGGTACGCTCGGCAGCGTCCGCAATTGGGAGGAGGTGGTTTCACGCGACGCAGTATGGCGTAGCTTCGTCAGTCCGGGCCTCCATGGCCGCAAGGTCAACCTGCCGTCTAACAATGACAGTTACTTGGGCCACATTGTGTGTGTCGACAGGGAAGGCTTCGGCGCGCGGGAGAAATGCGAAGAACTGGTTTCCGCCCTTGAACTCGCCTACCTTGATGTCGGCTAGCTCCAGGCCAGGGGCGTGTACCCGGTTGCATCAAAATGCGCCGGTGTCGTTCCCGTGGCGGTCGCTGTGGCTCCTGGCGGCCGGAATGATATCTGCGTGTACAGTCGGCCCCGACTTCTCGAGGCCGACCCTGCCTGGAGTGACCTCACCCTTGCGAACGACACCGGTCGTGACAGCAGAGGTCGACGTTCCGGGCGGAGGCTCGCAGGTGGCAGCGGTCGGTACGGAAGTGGCTGCGCGGTGGTGGGAGTTGTATCACTCGCCAGCTCTTTCGAGCCTTGTTTTGGACGCTGTCCGGGGAAACCCTGATCTTGCTGCCGCCCGCCAGTCCCTGGTGCGGGCGGACGAGGTTGCACGGGCTGCCGGAGCCGCCCGCTCCCCCTCGGTAAGTGCCGGGCTTTCCCAGGAGCGTGACCGTTACGCCCAGGCCCAGGACGGGGACCATGGCGCACCAAGTTACTACGCCGTCTCGGAAGCGAAACTTCGCGCCGTCTACGACCTCGACCTGTGGGGGCGATTGCGCCGGTCTGCCGAAGCCGCGGGTGCCGACGCGGAGTATTCACGCTTCGAGCTCGAGGCGGCGTACCTCTCACTCACCACCAGGGTGGTCGAAACCGCTTTTGATTTGAGTGCGCTCGACAGTGAAATTTCTGTCCAAAGAGAGGCCGTTGCCCTCGATGCCCGCTGGCTTGATCTGGTGAGGGGCCAGTTTTCTCTCGGTTCGGCGACGGACTTGGATGTGGAGCTCCAACGCTCGGCGCTTGCGCAGGCAAGGCTTTCCCTGGAGGGGCTTCTCGCTGAGCGTGAAAGGGCCCATAACGAACTCGCCGCCCTGACAGGCAAGCCCCCGTCCGCTCTGCAAGAGGGCGAAATCGACCTTTCATCGTTCGTGCTCCCACACCAGCTCCCCATGAGCCTGCCCGCACAACTCCTTGAACAGCGCCCGGATGTTAGGGCAGCCGAGGCGCTGTTACACGCAGAGACGGCGCGGGTAGGTGAGGCTGTCGCCGCACGCCTTCCGGACGTGACTCTCGATGCCAGCTTGGGTAGCGCGTCGCTCAGCGGCGACCGCTTGTTCGATGGTGGAAACGGATTCTGGTCCGTCGCCGGAAGCGCGACGCAGACCATCTTCGATGCAGGCGCGCTCCGGCATCAACAGCACGCTCAGGAATCGGCCATGCGCGAGGCGCAAGAGCATTGGCGAGGCGTCGTCATTGACTCAATGCGCGACGTGGCCGATGCGCTGGTTGCCGTCAATCATGATGCTGTAAGGCTGAAGTACGCGGCGGACGACGAGCAGGCTGCCAACCAGGGGCGTCGACTCCTGGAGCGACAGTACGCCATCGGTTCGGTGTCGATCCTCAAGGTTCTCGTCGTTGAGCGCTCCTGGCAGACCGCAGAACTCGGCCTGATTCGGGCCAGGGCAAACCGCTTCGTCGACACGGTTCAGCTCTATGGTGCGCTCGGCGGCGGTTGGTGGTCCCGTGATGACGTGACAGCGGACGAACGCGACGGTGCGACACACGGACGGATGGACTCAACCATGGCGAATGAATCCCAATGAGCGAACAGGCGCAAACCGCCCCCCACCACGAGCCTCTTTCGAAGCGAGCCAGGTGGACATTCACCACCGCGTTCACCGGTAACGCGGTCTACTTTTCCATCATTCCATTTTTAACGCTGTACCTCGCTGACGTTCTTCATCTTCCGCAAGCCGTGATCGGGACGGTGCTCGCTATGCGGGCCTTTGCAAGCCAGGCTTTCACGCTGCCGGGCTCCATCGTGGGCCGCTTCCTCGGAACCCGTACGACTCTCGCGTTGAGTTCGCTTCTTCGGGCGGTGGCGTATTTCCTCTTTGCGATGGGCCGCGGGCAGGGCTATCTCGTGGCCGCCGTGCTCGTCATCGGCGTTGCTTCATCCATTACCACGGGGCTCAGTTCCGCACTGGTGTCCGGAAAAGAACGTGGGCGCAATGTGCTTGCCTTTGCGAATCTCGCAACGTTCCGCAACGCTGGCGAAATTGTGGGTTTTCTGGTTGGTGGATGGCTGTGTCCACAGTTCTTCGGGCCGCTCTGTCTGGCTGCCGGCGTAATTTATCTCATCACGACCCTTGCATTTCTCCTGCTTTTCAGCTCGGAGGACTTTCTTCTCGACGCAAAGCGCACGGTCGCGCCCGGTGTGCGCGGTGTTGCGCTCACCGGCGTCCGCTTTCTGGGTACATGCCTCGGTGTCGCACCCTATTCAATCCTCGTTTCACAGCTCTACGTTGTCGTTCCGCTGTTTGTCCTCTCATCCGAAAACCGGGCGGATTTCCTAGGGGTTGGGTTGGCCATTGCCGCGCTTGTGGGCGTCGTTTCCCAGGCGCTCGTGAGCATCTACCTGCCTTCGCTTTACACCAACAGGGGAGCGACAACGGTTGGGCACGTGTTGATGGGGGTGTCATTCTTACTCTTGCCGCTCTGCGCTGCGACAGGTCTCTCCGACTGGGTGGGCTCGATACTTTGTGGCTCCGTCCTCACGCTCGGTACCGTCTTCGCCTATCCGTCAGCGATGGCTCACATCAGGGCGTGCACGAACGGCCGCGATACCGGGATGTACTTTGGTATCTACTACACCCTTGCGGCGATCCTGACGGCGGGGGTGACGAAGTGGCTCGTCGGCGTTGGTCTACATGGACCACGGTCGTGGATGGTCTATGCCAGCCTGACCGGCGTAGCAGTCGTCGGCGCAGTGGCGGAATGGGTGCTTTCAGACACGACAACGCCGGTGGCAAAACCGTCCGCTGCCGTTGGTGCGGAGGTCCGGTCATGATGCGCGTGAACCATTCGGGTAACACCCGCAGGAAGCCATCGGGCCGGCAGGTGGCGGCCGGTGCCTTGCTGATTGCTTGCACGGCCGTCTGGGCGTTCTCACGCTCCGACGCCAAAGCCGATTCAAGCGGTGCCAAGGCGGCGCTTGCCGTGGTCGACGCCGGGAGTGTGACTTGTGGGGTCTGGTCGCGATACGAGTCATTCAGTGGCGCTGTCAGGGCAGAGCATGAAGCGGCGCTTGCGTCTGAAAGTGGCGGATTGATCGAGCGCGTTTCGTTCGAGTCCGGACAGGCGGTCCACGCCGGAGACATTCTGGTTCAGCTGCAACTCAACGAAGCGCCAGGCCTACTCGCAGGAATCGAAGCTGACCTCTCACTGGCTAAGCGCAATCTCGCACGCGGTCGGCTGCAGCGAAAGATCAATGTCGTCAGCCAAGAAGAGCTCGATGGACTCGAGCACGCCGAAAGCCTCGCGGCATCCAGAGTGCAAGCCCAGCGTGCGCTGATAGCGCAAAAGACAGTTCGGGCGCCCTTCGATGGTGTGGTCGGTCTGCGGACCGTTGATCCAGGCCAATATCTCCCGCCCGGTGGGATCGTGGTCTCCCTGGCCGCGCAGAGCCCACTGCTTTTTGACTTCTCGGTGCCCCAGTCCGCCTTTTCGATGATTAAGGCAGGCGAGTCTGCGACCGTAGATGTCGAAGGGGCCAATGGCCCATTGGACGCTACCGTGAGTGCACTTCCTCCCCTCGTTGACGGAAAAAGTCGCAACCTCAAGGCGCGGGCAACTCTCCACGGCGCACCGTTGACTGCTGCATCCGGCATGTTTGGGACCATTCGCTTGCTCGTGGAAACTGTTCCTTTCGTCAAGATGGTCGACAGGCGGGCTGTCACGGTGACAACGCACGGCGACACGCTCTTCGTGCTCAAGGGTGAAGGCCCCCAACCGGTGGCAAGCCAGATTCCCGTCGCTATCAAGGGAACGGACGGAAGCAAGGTTTGGATTGAAAGTAACGCAGCCTGCGGAACGCGCATCGTTCTCGACGGGCAACTGAAGATCGAGAGCGGCGACAAGGTCCAGGTGGCTGCCCATGCCTGATATGCCCATCGGGCACGGCGGCGGTTCGCGCCGGGGTTCCCGCACCGTTTCCGTACTCACGAGGCCAAGCACGGTGTTTGCCATCGTGCTGGTTGTCGTCGCCTTCGGTGTTCTCGCCATCAGGCACCTTCCGGTCCAGGCGTTTCCAACCATCAAGTACGCGACGGTCGAGATATCCACGGTCTACTACGGTGCTGACCCGTCAACCATTGAGGGCTTTCTGACGTCACCACTCGAACAGGCGGTCTCGGGAGCGCGGGGCGTCGACTACACCACCTCAGCGAGCAAGGAGGGTGAGTCGGCAATTACTCTCCACCTTGATCTCAATACAAACCCAGCAGAAGCGCTGGCTGACGTGCAATCGCGCGTCAACGCCGTACTGTCAAACCTTCCCTCTGGCACTCAAAGTCCGGCCATCACGCTCGACTACGGGGACGAAAGCATTCTGGACCTTGCGTTGACCAGCAAGACTGCGACAGGTCCTCAATTGTCGGAATACGCCCAGCGTGTACTCAGGGCTGAAATAGCGACGGTGCCGGGGGTACGCTCGGTTAGCGTCAACGACAGCATGCCTCTGGCCATGAGGTTGCACCTGGACCCGTTCAGGATGGCCGCACATGGGCTGACTGCCGCTGTGGTCAACGCGAAGGTTGCGGCAAACAGTTTCGTCGCCGGCGTCGGCTCCATCGACGGGAAGACGACCTCGGCGCCTCTGTCGATGGACTCCGGGCTTGGTTCAGCGGAAGCCTTCCGCAAGCTTGTCGTTGGCGTTGCTGATGGCGCACCCATTCACCTGGAGGATGTCGCAACCGTCGATATGGGAACCTCTCGTGAGCGCTTTGCGGCCTATGCCGACGGCGTTCCCAGTTTGTTCCTGGACGTGGTTCCCAACGACGGCACGAATATCGTGTCGGTTGCCAGCGCTGTGCGCGAGCGCGTGGCGAGGTTGCAGAAGGGGTTGCCGCCCGGCATGGCTTTGGTGGTCAACGAAGACGATACCGAGTTTACGAGACACGCCCTGTCTGAGGTCCTCCAGAGCCTGCTCGAAGCCCTCGTCGTCGTCAGCCTCGTCGTGTTCCTCGCGCTCCGCGACTTCCGTTCGGCGCTTGTCCCCGTTGTCGCAGTACCCCTAGCACTGCTGGGCAGCCTTTGGTGCCTTGATCTACTCGGGTACAGCATCAACGAGCTGACCCTGCTTGCCATGGTTCTCTCGGTGGGACTGGTCGTAGACGACGCCATCATCATCGTCGAGCGTCACGAGCGCCACCTCGAAGAGGGGCGAGCGGCTCCCATTGCAGCCGAGCTGGCGGTCAGCGAGCTCTTGCGTCCCGTCGTCTCCATGACTGTGGTACTCGCAGCCGCTTACCTGCCAATCGCCTTGTTGTCAGGAATCGCCGGCATCCTGTTCCGCGAATTCGCGGCAACGCTCGTCGCAAGCGTGACGGTGTCCGCTGTGGTCGCGGTCACCGTAAGTCCCTTGCTTTGCCGGTTTCTGGTCACCTCTGTTTCCCCGCGCCCCGCGCGCGCCAACCGCTGGAGCGGACTTTCTTCATCGTTCAACCGCTGGCAATCAATGGCGTTGGACAACCACAGGTTGGTCGCTATGTTCGCCGGTGTATTGATCCTCGCCACCGGGTACTTTTTTGTAACCAGCCGCCAGGAACTTGCACCCCAAGAGGACCAGGGGTACGTGCATCTCAGGGGCCATGCAGCACCCGATATGTCGTTCGGGGAGTCGCAACGGTTCGACGAACAGGTCCTGTCTGCCGTCAATAGCTACGCCTACACAGGCCACTCGTGGAACTCAGTGACGCCGGCGGCCATTCGCGGTGGCATATCGCTGACAGACTGGCACGACCGTCCCCGGACGGCTGACGCCATTGTCGGATTGCGGCAGGCGCTGCACGGGATAACCGGCTTTTCCTTCTCGCTGTACCAGTCAGAGTCTCTCCCGGCCGAAGATGGAGACCCCGTGGAGTTCGTCGTGGAGGGGGGCGGTGATCCCGATGCGCTGGAGCGTGCCACGACGCAGACCCTTGCAACGATGAAGGCATCCGGACTGTTTTCCTATCTCGAAGTCAACCAGCAACAGGGGCGTCCGAAGGTCAAGATAGTGCTGGATCGTCCAAAGATCGCTGATCTGGGCCTCGACGTTCAGGACGTCGCCTCGTCTCTCGCGCCCATGCTGAGCGGGAGCTATATCAATTATTTCAGCAGCCAGGGTCGGTCGTATCGCGTGATTCCGACCGCTGCAGACGGTGAGCGGCTCTCGCCGGCCGACGTCCTCGACTACCCAATAGCGGTGGTGGGCGGCCAGGTCATCCTGTTACGGGCAGTGTCGCATCTTGAGCCGGAAACGGGGCCTGACGTGATACGCCACTTCCAGGGTCAACGTGCCATGACCGTCTCGGGCGAACCTGCTTCAGGTGTCTCCAGCGGCGAAATTGAGCGATACCTCGGAGAAGTCTCGGCGGCACTTCCCGCTGACTTTGCTTCCGACTTGTCCGGTCCCATGCGGGCTTACGCGAAAAACAGGAAAGGCTACGCAGTGACGCTTCTTCTGAGTATCGCCGTCGTCTACCTCACACTGGCAACCTTTTACAATAGTCTCACGGATCCGATCATCATTCTCGTGTCCGTGCCGACCTCCCTGTTTGGAGCACTTCTGCTGGTTTGGCTGGGCGTTGGACAGCTGTCGCTGAACCTCTACACGGACGTCGGATTGCTCACGTTGGTTGGGCTTATCAGCAAACATGGAATCTTGCTCGTCGAAGTGGCCAACGAGCAACAAGACATGGGGGCTTCAAAACGCGAAGCCATCGTTGAGGCCACAAGGATTCGCATCCGCCCGATTCTGATGACCTCGGGCGCCATGATTATCGGCTCGCTGCCCTTGATGCTCATGGGAGGTCCCGGCTCAGCAGCGCGTGAGACGATTGGAACGGTTGTCATCGCCGGACTCGGAGTAGGTACCGCTCTGACCGTCTTTGTCGTGCCTGCGTTTTACATGCTGCTCGCCTCTCATCACCATTCGCCTGCTGAGGCCGACGGAGGCTTCGTTGAGGAGATAACGTGAGCAGCAGGGCTTTCGTCGTAGCGGATTTGAGCGGCTGCAGGCGTTCTGCGTGCGCGCAGGTCAGGTGTTGTGAGCGTCGATGATCGTTGCCATGTTTTGCCAGGCAAGGTTTGGTACGTGATCACGTGGCCGGGCATGGGCGATGCTCGTCGAACCTTCAATGAGGACAGCTGCGGTCGTCGCGAGATGTTGTGCGGTGGATGTCGAGTACTCCGCGGTGAAGATGTTTTTCATCAATTCGTGCAGGCCGGCCTTGTAAGAAAGAGCAGCCTCGCGAATATCGGCCTGAAGCGGAAACTCGGTAAGAGCCCGCTCGAATAGGCACCCGTGAAAAGAGTCGGACTTGTACCAGTCCTCGTGCCAATCGAAGATGGACCTGATTCTCGTCATCGTCGTGCGCTTGGCCATTACTGTCCTGCCTAATTCGGCAAGAAGGCCCACCGAACGTTCCCTCAGCACGGCCTCGACCAGGGCGTCCTTGCTGCTGAAGTTCCGGTACATCGTCATGCGCGCGACGCCCGAAGCACTGATGACCGCCTCGATTCCAACCGCATTGAACCCGTGTTCGATGAACAAGGTCGTGGCATTCTCAAGGACTGTGGATCGTTTGGAACGAGTCATCGTCAGAAATCCAGGGCACGTCGTCCTGACGGTAGTCGCAGCGGAGGCTCGGGAGATCCATCGGACCGGCGGAGAAGGATGCTGTTTAGAGTGTAACAAAAATGCCTCGGCTAGCCGGTGGCTATCCGTGACTCGATCAACTCGCCACTTCCGGGTCGGTATGGTCGCCCAAGCCCACCGTCTTCATCCACATTTGTGTGGGCAAGGCCGGGTGGGAAGATCGAGCGGTCAAGCTCGAGTGAGTTAGCCGTCGCGGCATCCAGCATGCCATTGCCTCGAGAGGGAGGGGCCCCGCCCCCGAACAGCGGAGCTGCGCTGTTAAGAGAACTGCTCATGTCGCGGCTTCAACACGCCCGTCGTGCTCTGCTGGATGTAAATACATCCAAGGCACGGAGCGTGAACCCGGCCGTCGGGACGGGTGGGCCAACGACAACGGCGCAGGTGGGTACCGCCGACGGACCTTCGGTCCTCGTTGCCTACGGTAAACAGGCGATCGCTGTCCTTTGCCGTTCCATTGGCAGTGGCGCGCTTGAGGGCCACCTGCTGCTTTTGTCCCGGTAAATGCCAGGTCTGCCCGGCTGCGGGTGAGGTCGGGAGCCATGGTCGTGTTGAAAATCAATCGCCCTTGATACCTCGGGGCGTCTGGTCCCCGGGTATCAAGGGCGAAGATTCGTTTCCGCTACACCTGGTACTTCCGTTTCCGACAGAGCGGTTTCCACGGCCGTCAACGTCGGATGCCAAGCATGTCGGCCGCACGTCTGTGGCCACCCTACCGGTGACAGGCTAGAACCTTCTCGGTGCGTCGCTATCAATCACCGTCTGGATGCACCAGCCGGCGTTGACGAGCGCTTCGAGATCGTCACCATTGAGTCGGTCACCGTGGATGGCCAGGCACAGAAATCGCGTTGGCCGCGACAGCCCGACATAGACATATCTCATCTGTGCCGCCAGACTTTTGGGAGGCTTTGTCTTGCGGCCCGTCATTTTGGCGAGTGCCTCGGCGACGTCAAAGCGCCCGGACGGGTGGCCCACCGATTCGAGATAGAGCGTGGCGAGGTGCGTTTCACCCTTGGTCATTCCCACGGTGTCGACGGTCACGTTCACGGTCCGGTCGTTGACGGTGACCGGGCACGTGCGAACCAAGGCTTTGGGCGCGGATTGTCCATCGTCGCCACCGGGATCTGCAAAGACAGGGAGTGCTGCAAAGGCGTTGACCGTGACGTTCGGCATCAATGGCGACAGTGTTGAGTAAAGTCGCTCGACATGGCCAAGGCGGGTGGCCTTGCTCGCGCCGGCGTTCTTGTCCATGACCATGTCGCGCATCGCGCGGCGCAATGGGCGAAGGTCGAACTCCTGGTCCCGTAAGACGCGAAACAGGCGCCATGGCTCGCGCAGGTCCCTGGCAATCGTCGCCTCCGCCTCGCGCAGGGCAAGCAAGACAATGCGGCGCGTTCGCTCGACCCGCGATCCAAGCTCGACCGGAGCCAGCCCCATCCCGGCGTCCTCGGCAAGGAGACGCCATGCATTGCTGGCTTTGGGAACAGGATTCGTCGGGTCGATGACGAGGGGGGGGCAGAAGTCGCCCACATGGCGCCCGGGGACTTCCTTCGAGTCGCCGCTTCGTCGCGCGCAGATGGCCCGCACATGGCCGCCCGCGGCGACGGTGTCGTCGTCGAACGCGTCGAGGACCAGTGCGCCGAACCGCTCGATGACGATGCCGATGGTGTCGCCATTGTAGACCAGAAGCGTCGGGGGTGCCGCAAGCGCGGGACCCTTGCCGACCAGCGGGCTTTCCGTACCCTGAACCTTGGAAACGATGTCGGCGATATCGGAGCCGAACCGCCGGCTCGTGCTCATCGGCAGCGTGGGCGCCTCGGGAAATGTCGCACCGGCCTCATCGTCATCACCGTCATCGTCGGAAAAGATGCGCTGGTTAATGTCCCCAAACCGCTGCACTATCGACCCGTCTCCGAAGGCCGCCGACAACAGTGCCGTCTGGCTCGGTGAGGTGTCTTGCATCTCGTCAATCATCACCACCGGAAACCGCCTTGCGAGAAGGCGGGGAAGCCTCGGCATGACGGACATGGCGCGTTCGGCAAAGGCGAACATGTCCATGTGACGAAAGACGCCTTCTTCAGCAAGCGCCCGCTTGATATGGCGAAGCACTTTTCCCGACTTGCTCTGCATCGAAGGGAAGCCGATGCCTGAGACAACCTCGCATTTGGGTCCCGAAAAATGCATCTTTTCGATGAGCGCGTTGCCGTTGAACTTTTGGTCCGCCCAGGCCTTTACCGTCCAGTTTGCGCGTGCGCGGCTTCGCGCCTTTCTCGCAAAGACCTCGTCGTCGATGACGTCAACCGTCCCCCCGTCGCTGCGAAGGCGGGGCAGGGCGAGGAACTGGTTGATGAAGCCGTGAATGGTGCCGATGAAATGCGGATGGCTCAAAAGCCGCACCCCTTCGGGCGTCGCCGACAAGCGGTGGCGGATCTCGTTGGCCGCCGTGTTCGTGTGACTGATGACACAGATGCCTTCCCGCTCGGACGTCCATCGGCGGCTCAGAAGATAGAGCTTCGCGGCCAAAAGGGTGGTCTTGCCGCTGCCCGGTGCAGCCTGGACGTCGACTTTCCCGTTCGCAAGAAGGACCGCCCGGCATTCTGCATCCGTAAAATCCAGACCTGGAAACGCCGTGGCAAGGGCTGGGAGGTCATCGTCGGTCACGATGGGGACGCTCATGCCTCCGTCGCCCCGTTGCCCGGCATGAGATGGCCGATGGCGTCTTGCAGGTATTGGGGCAGGGCCTTGAAAAGCGCCTCGCCGCCGCTGTACTCGCCTGACTCGAGCAACGCTGCGGCGTACTGGGCAGTCACGGCCTTCGAGCCATTCTTCTTGAACAGCGGTCTGTAGATCTCGCTCGCCAGTGCGGCCGGCGTAAGATCCTTGGCGACAAGCCTGTCCCACGCCGCCTTGCGTTTGTCCATGACGGGTTTGACTTTCTCCTCGGGCAGAAAGCCTTCATGCGCCTTCGCGGCGACAGCAAGACCGATGGCCATGTGCATAAGCTCCGCGCACCCTGCAAGGGCCAGGTCGTACTCGAGCGTCCAGTGCTCGGACACACAGACTCGAGTGCTGCCGCCTTGGGCGCGTTGCTCTTTGGCGCTCCGCCGGGCCTTGAGCTCGTCGCTGGTGTAATCGGCAAAGAACCGCTTTTTCGGTGTTTTCTTTTTTTCGTCCGCAGCCGTTTCTTCGGTGTTGCCGTCATCGTCGTCGCCTGCCTCCGCGTTGTCGCCGGGATTGGCAATTCCAGACTTCGGCACGTAAGACGCTGCTTCATCCGGGACGACATCGAGGTCAGTGATGCAGGCGACCGGAATGGGCACGACGGCACCGTCTTTCCGCTGGAGGATTCGGGCGTAATGGTACAGGCCGACATCACCGACGTTGACGACAGAGACACCATGCTTGGCGAAGTCGAATCCGCACGCCTTGGCCAGCGCCGGTAGGAGCAACGCCTCCCCGGGGCCCTCGACGACGGCCACACCCCGTGCGAAAAAAAGGTTTGCCCGTGTTGACTCGAGAAAGCGGCGAAGATAGGCGTAGTCCGACTGCGCGAGGGTTGTCGTCGCCCGGTCGAGTCGGAAGGTCTGGCCATTGACCACCAGTGTCATGGCCTCGACGTTTGCGCCGGCGACCAATGAAGGACTGTGCGTCGTCATGACCACCTGGAGCGGGGTGTTGGGGTCGGCTGCGGTGTCGCCCAGAAGCGCCATCACGCGGTCCTGGAGTTGCGGGTGGAGATGCGCCTCAGGTTCTTCGATGAGAAGCAGAGCCAACTCGTCGCCACCCTTGAGCAGCACCAGTTCGGTCGCCATGAACAAAACGTTGTTGTACCCCAGGCCGCGCGGGCACCGCGCGTCCGAGTCGACGTTGCCGGCAGGCTGCAAGGTCAGCTCGAAGCGCTCGAGGATTGGATTGAGGGCAAGCTCCGTGGCGAGGCGGATGCGCGCGGCAAGGGTATCGCCCGCAAAGGCGAACTTGTCGAGATAGTCGGTGTTGATGCTGCCCTCGACGGCCTGGATGACCGCGTGGTTTCCCATGTGGTGTTGGGCGTGGGCCATGAGGCCGACAAGCGTGGTCGGGAGTTCTCCTACCTTTTCCTTGTCAAAGTCATTGTCCTTTTGCCCTTGGGTGTCGGGATGTGCGGCAAGAATCTGCGACAGGCGGGACGCCCGTCCGGGACGGAGCTCGTGCTCGGCATCGCGCAGTGGGCGCAGATAGGTCGTGCGCACCATCTCCCGCGCTGCCGCACCAAGCTCAGGGCCCGTGCCATCGAGGCCGCACCTGACCTCTGTCTCGACACGCGCGCGGCGCTTGGGTGGATTGGCGGCTATCCAGCGGGCATGGAGCGTGAGATACAGCGTGCTGCTGCCGTCGTCTTCATACGTGAGCCATTCGAGGAGCGCGGCCTCTTGCTCCTCGTCGAGCCCTTTGAGGGTTGCCTCAATCACCAGCTCGGTCGCGCGCCCGTCACCGTGGACATGGAAGTCCTGCTCTTGCAAGCGGGTAGCGTCAAAGCTCGTGGTCCACAGCACGTGGCGGATGGCGTCGACAATGGCCGACTTGCCGGCATCGTTTTCGCCAACCAGTATGTTGAGCGTCGGATTGAGCGTCCAGTCGAGTTTTGGCGCGGTCTGCCCGTCGCCGAAAATGCGAAAATTGGTGGCCTTGATGGAATGCAGATGCACGATTAGTCCCTAGGTGTGCTGGTGCAGCGAGCATAGCGCGCGACGCGACGGCAAAAAAATGCCTGTATGGGTTGATCGCATACCCATCCTCGCCATCGCGCGATAAAAGCTTAGGCGGGAGAGTCGATGTCGCGGTGGCCGTCGGCGCGACCCATGCCGCATGCCTAACTCCCATCCAAGGAGATCCCGCCGGCCCTGACCAACATCGCGTGGCCGCCTGGTCGCACTGGAGTGCAAATCCTGCAGCGGCGTGAGCCGCAGCGGCGCCAATCTAGGAAAGTCACGCGCTCGAAGCGAGACGTGTTCTGGCCGACGTGGGAAGCCGCGGAGGGCATGCCTAGTGAGGGGCTGGGGCTTCCCGGCTGCCGGCGCCCGTGACGACGTCGGACCCGGTGCCCGGTCGCCTGCCGGCCGGACGCCAGGTCCGGCCAAAAGAAGGCGCAGCCATCAGCGATCGAACATTGCCGCGATGGCGTAACGCACGAAGCTGCCGCCAGCGCGTCGGGGCGGGAGGCCATCGCGCGCACGGCCGGCCCGCGCGTGCAAGGGGACCTTCCGTGCCCGCTTTCTCAGCACAATTCCTTCGAGACCGAGCGCTGTCGGAAGCAGGCTCTCGAATGAATGGAGCAGCATGCTCATCTGCCCGTCGGGTTCCTCGATCGGGGTCGACTCGACAAAACGTTGGCGGGACTGGGGTCGCCGTGCGGCCATCTCCAGGCAGAAGGCTTCAAAGCCTTCGTCAGCCGTCCTTGAGAAGACGTTCTCGAGCGCGTTGAGGGCCTGGAGGCTGTTGAGACCGTGCACGTCATCAAGAGCGGTGACGGTCATCGCACGCTCGCCATGTCGCGTGCCGTCAACCTTGTAAACCGCAGGGTCAAACAGCATCAGTGCGATCTTCGGACTCAGTGGAAAGAACACCTGGATGCCAACACGGTTCCAGCCAAGAACGCCGCGGTAGTCGATGCCCTCGCAATACTGGTTGTGCATGACGACGGGGTCATCGCTGGTGATGAAGTCGATGGGCGTGTTGTTGTGGAGGAGATGGGCATCGAGGCGGGTGACCTCATCGGGCAGCCGTACCCCGACTTCGATGGGTAGGCGTACGGGATGAGCTCTTGTCTCGGCCAGTGCAGCGTCCGCTTCCCGTCGCTGCTCCTCGGATGCGTGTTCCACCATGTGCTTGTGGAAGAATTCGGAGAGACGCAGGGCGGATTCCCCTGCACGGATGGTCCGGTTTTTTTGCGCGACGACGAAACGGAGAAGGTCGTCGTACATCGAGGTGCCCCGTGCGGGTGCACGGCCAGCTGCAATGACCGCGCGCATGGTCGCGGCCCAAACGGCCTCATCTTTGGCAAACCGGTCTTCCAGACCCGGTTCGAACGCATGCAGCTGGCGACGCGCACACTGGCTCTTGATGGGCGCGCCGGCGACCTGGAGGCGACGTGCGAAATTGTAAAGCGAAATCGACGCTCCGTTTCCGGAGAACTGCTTGAGGTAAAACCTCGGCACAAACTGGTGTTCGCGGGCTTGGGTCATGGCCATCGGCAGCGTCAGGGGGAGGGAATGGCCAGGTAGCTACTGACCTTCAGGCTTGCGGGGTAGCAGTCGCGGGAAAAGCGGGACGACGCGTCATGAAGACCATCGAATCGCTGTCCGGGTCGTAGCGGACGACGTAGACGCCGGTAAGCCGCGCGTCGGGATCACCGTCATTTTGTTCCTCCTGCGCGTGGAGCAGGGCGACGAGATCGAGGAACCGGACCACGGCGAGCGCAGGGTCGGTATCCGGCACGAGGGCAAGGCGGATGATGGCATTTTTGAACTCGACGGAGAGGCCGAGGGCAGCCGACGCACGGGCTACCGTTGCGGCGTTTGCCGGAAGGCTTGCGGAGACAGCATCAGCGCCGTCGCTTCGCAGGCACACTTTGCGGGCGAATGCCTTCAGTGCGTCCGACAAAAGCCGGTAATGCTCCTTGCCCGCCTCAGTGAAGAGCGCCTTCAGGTAGATGTGCGCGATGACCACCGCGATGGCGGGGGGAATCAGAGCGAAGGCGGAGGCATAGACGATGTCCGACCGTTCGGTCCGCTCCAGTTGGAATCCAGCCTCGGCGAGGTCGGATTCGAAGGGCGCGAACACGTGGCGTGGAATGCCCCGGACGTTTTCGACGTGGACTTTGGGTGTCTGGGCCATGGAGCTGTCCGGAGTCTGGGGACTGCAGTGTGGAGTCGGCGCGTCTCACGCGATGAGACTTCAGCGAGGTGATGTCGACAACACGCAACGACGGCCGTTGGGCACGATTGACAGGCGTTGGTAGGGCGCCAAGAATCCGGTACACATTCCGGTACACGCCGATGCGGGCCCCGATATTGGCGGAGAGTGTGAGATCTGTGTGCCACTCTCTCCGCCAAATTCGATTTGTATCAAGATGATGGGTAGTGCTGCCGAATCTGATGCGTCACTGTCGAAAGCTTGGGCCTCCCGATAACGACGCCTTGCGGCTACTCAATAGCCGCGGACTTTGAAGGTCGATGGGCCAAGCCGCCGTCGGTTGTGCCGCTCTCCCGGACTTGGTCGAGAGTAGTTCCAGATCTAACACGCGCGCTCGCTATCAGCCCTTCGTCGCGCCCATGGACGCCCATACTGCCTGCTCAGCCGCGCTCTGCTCAGGACCCCAGTTTTTCCAAGCCTCTCGTTCTTGGGCGCATGCGGCCGCATCGACATGCCGAGGTCGAAGTAGGGGAACATCGCTTTCGCTCTGGTCGAACACCATTCTATCGGCGTTCTCCACCAAGATGCGGCGAATGGATTGAGCGAGGGGCTCAGGCATGACGCTGTCGCGCCGAGGTGGACGCTCGCCCACCTTGGTGTAGAGCAGGGCCGTCGGGCTGAGCGGCATCAGAATCTCACCGTTTGCCTTCCCCCAGCCGCCTTGCAGGTCGTAGTGGCCAGGCCCGTAGTAATTCAGGCGCACCACCGGATTGTCCGAAGTCGGCCATGTGATTCCAGGTGGCGCTCGCCAAATGGTCCAGCGGTGGCGCATCAAGCTTTGGAGGGTAGAGGTAAGCAGCATCCGGCAGCATTCGATCCACATTCGTCGCCCAATGGTGGCCTCAACGCGGACCGCAGCCATATCGTCGCCAGAGGCCGTGATCTTGACCTGAAATAAGTCGCGAGCCAGGGCCAACGGTGGATGAGCCGGCTGCGGTTGGTTTCCCCACGACCCGTCTTGAAACTTACGTAAACCTTCGGCCAATGTGCGCTCGATCATCTCAGGCAGAGATCGTGTCTGGCGGTCCATGAACTCCCTGAACCTTTGTGGCGTGCGAACATCCTGGGCCGCCGTGAACCGCACGAGCTTTTGCCAATCTTCGACCGACATCGGCGCACCGCTGAGAGCACGTTTGATCACGGTGTCGGCGGGGGCTTCAAAGGTCTGATCGAGCCAGGTTTCGAATTCATCGGTTTCCCCGGACTCGCCAACATACGTGTAGAGGTTCCTGTGATGTGCGATTCCCTTCAAGGACGCCAGTTTCCACGAATGAACTCGCTCGTGAGGGACCAGAAGTCGATATGTGGGCACCATGCCCTCAGTTGCCCACTGCTTGAGATAGACCGAGGGAACGTAATGGTTGTCGCGCTTAAGGGGGTGGCTGTTTGTCATGTGCGGAGTTGAATGTGTGTATACGTTTTTAAGCGGAGCCTTCAGCGTGCCGATTTTGCACTGAGTAAAGGCGGCGTCACTGCGCTTCTTAGGTTATTTGGTGGCCCAGAAAATCATTGAAGCGGGAGGTCCGCGACCCAGCATAGTGCTTTCGCCTTGGCTTCCCGCTCTGCCGGGGCAAACGCGGGGAAAGCGTCAGTGACGTCCTCAAACAGAACGTCGTGGCCTCCCTCAGGGGAGCCTGCGTAGACGGCCCAGCGGCCGCGGAAGGAACCGATAGTCTCATTGGCCAGCACGGTGATACGAAGGGTGTGATCGCGGAAATTAAGGTCCATGGGCAATTCTCGAGAGGCAGACAGAGTGGGCGTGACATTCGAGACGAGTAGGTGAGGTCAACCGCATGCATTCGTACGTTGGTCTATCGGGTCATGATGACTGCCGATTCCTCACCAAGGAATCTTGTATTGTTTTGTACGGCGCCGTGTAAAACAACGCGGCATTATGGCTGCGCACCATCACGTCGGAGTTGTCGTAGTTGACAGTCGTTAATGTCAATCCTCGTGTCTGAGCGGGAGCCCGTTCAATTGTCTGCCGCTGATCAGAGAGCTGACGAAGATCCAGGTAGTCATACCATCGTTGTATTACGGCGACATATCGTGACCCATGGCCAGGCGCGGATTCCCTAACTTCGCGTCGATTCAAGCCGCGTTGGGGACGCTTACCAAGCATGAAAACGATAAGATATCGAAATATTGAAATCACGCGCGGAGCCGGATGGTAATGCTACCCGGCCCCGAAGTCGTGGCCAACTCGCTTAAACAACCCTCTTTCCCGCGTACGCGCCGACGATAGCCGCTTGAATAGTCATCGGTGTTTCCCATACATTGATGCAGCTTCCCGTAAGCCGGGTGATGATCAGCATTTGCTAAAAGAGGAAGGTCATCTTGGATGACATGGAGCGTGGGGATCAGCGCAGAATGCGCCAGAAAAGAATGAAGGGATGGGCGTCCGTCATGCCGGCGTCAGCCATGTGGCCGATCGCGGCGGCTTTTCTTGCTGGCGTCTTCTTTCTAACAGGACGTATTTACCGGATCAGTTATCTCCGGCATTTTCACCTGGAGCCGTCGCTGTTTCCGGATGACCTCTCCGCCCGTGCGGTATACGCGGTGGCAGGATGGGCAAATGTGTATGGGTTTTTCACCGAGGCGACTTCCGGATACTGGTCGGGCCACATGGTACTGAGCATTCTGGGGCCGACTTTAGCCTTGCTGGCCTTCGCTTTCATTCTTGCAGTGTGGCGCACGCTCGTCAGGTTCGTGCCGCTGTATGCCTCACGGATGTCTTCGCCCCTGTGGCTGAGCCGACCGGCCAGAGGGGTGGGACGGTGGCTCCTGAGCATGCTCCGTTGGCTCTTTCCTAATGAGGCGGCCTGGCACTCGGTTGAAATTGCACGCCGTTTCATCGTTGGAGCATTGGGCACATACCTGGTCATATTGGCGCTGGGCCTGTTGCTGGTCCTTTCACTCAGGCCATTCCAACTGGCAGGAGAACGCGTGGCTGCCCGGTCTGCTTCGTCAATGTTCGTTGATAGTGCGGTGGTACGCCTATGGGAGGGTGGCAAAGAGCGTAGCTACCGCTTGATGGAGTGTGGTCCGACGTACTGCGCCCTGTTCGGGGACGGCCACGCTGTCGTGGTTCCCATGAGCGAAGTTAAGCGGCTAGACGGTCCCGCTCCCTAACCCTGCAGTGGATCGGGTCGCGCATAACCCACGTATTATCGAAACCCAGTGCTTGAACATTGCGATGAATCGTAGGGTCCATTCGACCGGAATGCGTTGCCAATCCCGTCCTGCTATCTTCCAAGATTCAGGCGTGGACAAGCGCCGCGCACAATAAGTAACCAACAGGAAGCGGTCAGGATGACGACAAACAGGCAATGGACGGGATGGGCGATGATCGCGGCGCTAACGCTGTCAGGATCTGCCTACGCAGCAGACCACGGTCTGGTATCGGTTCGCACAGAAATCTATCCACGCCCGCCGTACTCGCAGGCAACGTATTACATCTACGAGCGGGACGGCGCGGTCATATGCACGAAATTGGCAGTCTGTGACAAATACGATGCCTGCGACGTCAATTACCGTGCGGGTGCTTTCCAGGAGCCCGAGGATACAAGGACCGGAAAGCCCTATGGCGGTTCGCCGGCCGTAAATATCGCGCAGACCAAACTGCGGAAGCACCGGTGCCTGGCTAAGTTCGTGCCGGACGTGCTCTAAACCTGCTTGTGCTTCGAAGGATGGCCGGGCTATCCCGAGGTGTAATGCTTCTTCCAGTCAACCAGTTTGCCGCCAACCCGACGTTTATAGCGACAATCTCTCGGGCGCGCCAAAGCGCGGGCGGACGTCCTGGATCGAATCGATCAAGTGGCGCATAGCACCGACGGATCGCGTTTGTGGGCGGTCCAGGTACCTACCGGTAGGACCGACCACCTGTTCGATCTGCGAACCAGCGTGCCGACGAACGCTATCCATACGTCGTTGCAGCAGAGCAGCTCGCATTGGCCTCAGGCGGTGCAGCAGTATCAGGGGCAGCAGCCGACGCAGGTGCCGCTTCCTGAGCAGCCGCTGCAAGCCGGTCGCGTTTTAAGCCCGTAAGTCGACCGGTGCCGTGCTTGTTCACTGTGGACCGGGCAAGCTGGCCACGATGCGATTCGTGATTGGCGGGTGCTTACCTAGGGTTGTAGATGCGCGTCCGCATAAAGCTGACGGATCTTCATGCTTCCGTTCAGAGATCAGTTCTTGTTCGCGTCATGATCCTTGACCTCAATGATCTCAAGGTCCGGTGCCGAGCCCGCTGGAGTCAGGTTTTCGGTATCGATGCGAAAAACTCGATCCTGAGTAATCAGCAGGAACGTGTTGTCTTCGAGATTTACTGCTTGCAATGGCTGGCTCGTCCAGCAGGCATGCGCCTTGTCAAAATCGGCCAGAATCTTGGTGCGTGCAACGAAGCCTTTCTCGCTGACTTGATAGGTCGATCCCTGGGTCCGGGCGACATAGGGCACCGGCTCGCAAGATGCCTGACCACTGAAGTAGTTGCTGGCCGTGGTCGTAGGCACACCCTTAGAGAGCCCTGACCTAGGGGACTCCTTCTGATCTAGCCGGGCTCCAAGAATGACCTCATGGCCCCTGTTGCCTTCCTGCCACCCCGCATAGCTTGAAGGATTGTCGATGCTAACCGTCGAAGTCCGAGCTTTTACGGCGGTATAGTCGTGCCCGTGCGCGTCTGAGAAAGTGACACGTTTGCCGTCAGCATCTACCTGGACGGAGTCGACCTTCTCTCCGCTGAAGAATTCGATAGCATGAGCACGGTTACCCGTCGCTTCGGAGATCAGCCAGACCCGTCCGGGTTTAGCGACTCGATCAACAAAGACCTGATGGGTGACGAAGTCGCGCTGCGCAACCTCGCTGTTGGGCCACATTGGTTTGGACGAGGGTGACTCAGCGGCGAATCCCGGAATCGAGAGGGGTCCCAGGACACCAATGACAAGTATCGAAAAGCCCGTCTTTCGGAAGACGGTTTTTGAGATCGTCGTCAACGTGTCCTTCTTGCCATACGGTAGAGAGCGGCCCCGGGCGGTACGCATCATCAGAGTTCGCATCCATGATCCTTGAAAAGCCCGCAAACCTGTGGCGGTTCCCGGATGATAGCGGCCGCGACGCGACGCGACGCGATGTTGCATGCTGACCGATGCACGGTTTCGGTAGTCTGATGGCGACCTGTGATCCCGTACTTGCGGGACACAAAAGCGCAGAACGAAAGCATCGCGGTAAACACTCGCTCGCTTTCGAAAAGATGAAGACGTTTCGCCAGCCCAGCCAAAAACCATCCCAAAGCCGCACGTCGCAAAAATCCTTAAAAACCAGACTTTCTTCCTCGCGCCGACAGACAGTCGGTGGAGCTTTTGCTATGGTCGTCTCGTTGCCTGCGATCACGCGATTCGACCGACGCAGGCAACCATCGCTCACCATCGGTGAGAGTCGCGAGCCAGAGGTGGTGACACACCCCTGGCCCGCTAACCATCAACCAAGAAGGATTTGATTCATGGCTACCCCAGATCATACGGTACCCGCACGCCCGCCTCATCCCCCTGGCGGCAACCCCAACGGAAACCGGGCGCTGCACCGACCTCGCAGAAACGGTTGAAGAACCGCGGCGCCTGCCGGACTAATGAGCGTTTTCTCAGCCGAGCCCCACCCGGCGCGTAGCCGTATGGGCCGGTAACGCCAGCAAAGCGCTGCCACGAACATCATCAATCACGCCGCCCGGCGCCCGGTCACGGGCAGCCGTTGTACCCGCGAATCCGTTTGATCGAGGTACGCCGTGGCCTAGCACGGCGTGCCTCACCTGCGGAAAGCGGGGCAGGGTTGGCAGTAAAGGGAGAGCACCATGGAAGAGACGAAGAGCGGCCAGGCAGTGAACGACGACGTCAGACACGTGCACGCGGGGTGCGGAAACGACCCCGATACCACGCGCGCAGGAACCCTCGTCGGCCTGCATACACACCCGGACGCCACGTCACACGAGCTGTTGAACGAGGCCAGCGAGTGGCTTCAGTACGCCTGTGCGATGACGAGCATGCTGTCGGAGATGGTCAGCGAAGCCGATTTCGAAAATATTTTGAGCCATCCGCGCCTGGCCACCGCCCTTGACGGCATCGGTGCGATGACCAACCTCGGCATGCTCTGCGCAGCGGAGGCGCACACACGCCTATGCTGGGAGCGGGCGGTGGCTCAGCGGGTGGTGCCGAGGACGCGATAGTGGTTGCGGAAGGCGGGCGGTAACTTATTCCCATACTTAGTCGAGCCCGATCAGGCGGCAGGCGACAATGCGGAACTGGCGCACTAAGAGCGGTGTTACGCCGGGCTGCTGTCCAAACTGAGCTTTGGCGGATTCCACGAGTGAGGCCGGTGTGATGTCGCCACCATCGCACTTGCAGCGACATGGACGTCGTCGACGAAGACGCTGACGCGAATCGACCGCGGACTCAGTCGGGTGCGCTATGGTGGCGACCACCGCAGTGACGGAGCACACGTGTGAAAAAACCACCTTTGTACATCCGCTGGGTGATCCTGCTGGGCGCATTTTGCGCAGGCCCCGCCCAGGCGGTAACGCCTTTGATCTTCTACACACATGACATCGTAGCGAGTAGCCCCGGCCTGAAGATGTTTGCCGCCGCCATGGCCTACGTCAATGCCCCCGAAGGCGGCGACGGGGTTTCGCTGATCGTGCCCACCGATAGTTCGTGCGCCATGGCGGGGGCAGAGTACCCCGCGATCCTCGATTCCTACGGAGCCCGGCGCTTCGTCGAGGAGAGATCCGTGGCCGGAAGCCTTCAGATCATGGGCGTGGCAAACGACACGCGCTGGCCGCTTTACGTCCAGCTGCGGCTTGGGGAGTCACCATGGAGGTTTATCAAGGAAGGCGGGACGATGGTGGTCACGAGTGTTCGCGGCCGGGCGATCACGGTACAGATCCGTGACCAGCAGGTCATCGTCGGTGGCTACAAGGTAAAGATGGACTTCAACGGCGCCGCAGGGGACGGATGGGTGCTGGTCGTTGATGGGTGCGGCAGGCTTTCGTGATACGGCTTGGTGGGGGAGAAACCATGTCAGACGAAAACTTAGGTGATTGCTCGACGTCCCCCAAATTTGAGTGGAGCCTCGGTTTCGAGTTCAATCCCACACGAGAAGGAGATCGGACGTGAAGAAGCGCTTTTCCGAAGAACAGAGCATTGGCTTCCTGCGGGAAGCCGAGGCGGAAATGCCGGTCAAGGACCTGTGCCGCAAGCACGGCTTCAGCGAAGCCTCGTACTACCTGCGGCGAAGTAAGTTCGGCGACATGAGCGCAAATGCGTACCGATACGAACCGCGGCCCGAACCCAATATCGAGCTGCGCGGGATGACCTGGACGCGGCCGAAGGGCGCGTCTTGAAGTGCCTGACGATCGTCGATGACGCCACGCATGAGGCCGTCGCTATCAAGACTGAGCGGGCGATCTCAGGTATCGGCGTCACGCGTGTTCTGGATCGCCTGGCCATCACTCGGGGCCTGCCGATGATTATTCGCAGCGATGGCGGAAAAGAGTTCTGTGGCAAGGCCATGGTCGCATAGGCACACGAACGCGGCGTACAGCTGCGCCTGATCGAGCCTGGCAAGCCAAGTCAGAACGCCTGCATCCAATCGCTCAACGGAGAGCTTCGCGATGAATGCCTCAATGAACATTGGTTAGATGGTACAAATTGCTCCAGGTGACGCCGTGCGCCGCCGCCTCGTGGCCGCGCCGGACAGTCTCCTTGGCGAGGTCGGGTGACTTCTTGATGGCCTCGCCAATCATGAACGACGACACCTTGATATTGTGCTTGTCGAACAAGTCGAGCGCGCGCGGGATACCCTCGTTGGATGTTCAAGCAACGCTCGGAACGAGGGTTTCGCCGCCGGACACCTCAAGGATGGTTCCCGTCGCGTAGGGATTCGTCATGAGAAACACTGCCGCATGGCCGATGTCTTCGGCTTTCCCCACGCGTCGTGCCGGGAAGGTCTCTTCGACCTTCTTGCGCAACCCGTCGCGATGCTCGGGCGGCAGGAAACTCCACATGTCCGTGTCGATAAAGCCCGGACGAATCGTGTTCACCCGGATAGGCGCGAGCTCAAGCGCAAGTGACGCCGACAACGCTTCCACGGCGGCAAATGTGGATGTGACCGCTGTGAAACCGAGCTTCGGCCGAACTGCCAGGCCGCCAGTCAGGAAGGTGATTGAGCCGCCCGCTCGAAGATTCGGTGCGGCATGACGAGCGCTCGCCCAGCTGCCCAGGAACTTCCCTTCGAGATAGCTCCGTACGCCTTGCATGTCTAAGTCCATGAAGGCACCCCACGTTCCGAGGTCCGGCGCCGCGGTGACCACCAAGTGATCGATCGATCCGATGCTGTCGAACGCGTTTTTCACGGACGACTCGTCGCGCATGTCAAGCCTGACTTGAACAAAATCAGCCAGGTCGGGACGCTCTTCGATTGATGAGATGCGGCGGCTCGCCACGATTACCGCTGCGCCTGCGGCGCGCGCGGCGCGCGCCACGCCGAGCCCGATGCCGGTCTTGCCACCGACGACGACGACTGTCTTCCCGTCGATGCCGAAGGGCAGGGCCAATGGTGCGTCATGCTGTTTTGGTGCGGTGGTCATGATTCATCCTTTTTCAGTTGTCGGAGAAACTCAATTGGGTTGCAGCGGGGACGCCAGGTTTACGCAGGCGACTGCTCACTTGGCTTCGTTCCTGGGCCGGGTGGGTACAAGTCTTGGTGATGAAAATCCCACCTGTGATGGCGTCGCGCGATCTACGGCATGGCCTCAGTTCGCCCTTGGTCGGAGCCCTGTGGCGTCGCACCGCCCGCCGCCGCGGACAGCGCGGGCACTGCTGAAGCAGCGGCCAACGCACCGCCGAGCAGCAACGCTCCGACAACGCCGACGCTATCCATCGCATGGCCGCCAAGGGTCGCGCCCAGCGAAATGGCAATCTGAAACACGGTGACGAGCACGGCCTGTCCGGCTTCCGGCGCTTCCGGCAGCGCGTTGAGCATCCACGAGGTCATCGAGATGGGCACCAGTCCGAATGCTGCGCCCCAGGCGAACGTGGCAGCCGTGCCTTCCGTGATACCTGCGGCTCCCGATGCAGACGCAAACAGCACTGCGCCGATGACGACGGCCGCGACCACGGCCGTGCCGCGCACACTTCGGGTCACCAACCTGCCTCCGACAAACGTGCCCGCGAAGCCTGCTACCCCATAGATCAGCAGCAACCCGGTCACCGCGTCCGCGGACAGCTTGTAGACCTGTTCCAGCATGGGCCTGAGATAGGTATAGCTGGCGAAGTGTCCCGCGACGAGGAGCAGCGCCATCACGAGCCCGCGCCGCGCGCTTCGGTTGGAGAACGGTACGAGCAGATCACGCGGCGTGATGGCACGCGCAGACGGCAACGGCGGCAAGGCAAGGAACTGCAGCGCGAAAACACCCGCGGCGAGTGTCGCGGTGACAGTGAACGCGACGCGCCAACCGGCCATGTTGCCAATCAACACACCGGCTGGCACCCCCGCAATCGTCGCCACCGAAATTCCTGCAAGCACGTACGACATCGCGCGTGGAAGCGCATTCGCGGGCACGAGATGGCCGGTGGCACCGGGGGCGAACGTCCAGAAACCGCCGACGCACAGGCCGAGCAGGGCCCTTGCAACCAGCATGACAGCGAGGTTCGGCGCGAATGCCGCCATGCTGTTTGACACCACGAGCAGTGCCGACAAGGCCAGCAGGACGACGCGCCGGTCCAGACGACCTGATGCCAGGATCAGCACCGGCCCCGTAACCGCGGCAAACATGCCAGGCAAGGTGATCATCAGACCCGCGACGCCTTCACTCACATGAAGGGTCGCGGCAATGTTGGTGAGCAAACCGATGGGCAGGAATTCGGTCGTCACTGCCGCGAAGGTGCCGAGTGCGAGCGACGCGACCGCTAGCCACGCCGGCTGCGCCGGTTCGTTGCGGGAAGCGCTCACCATGGCAGCGCCCCGTCCAGGCGGAAGCCACAGTTCGGGCCGGCTTCCTGTCCCTCGTCGCGAGACTGTCCTCGCGTTGCGTTTCCCGCCGGTTCACTGTGCGTGCCGATGAGAGCCAAGTCGACTGCTTGCGCCGGTTGGCATGCCGTCCTGAGGCGCATGCCGCGATTTGCGCCACTCACGAAAGCGCGTTTGCCTTGATGGTGCACTGTGCTCATGCTTTACCCGCGACGCCACAATCTGTGACTATAAAGATAACAATTAAAGACAAAATTTAGCGCTGCACCGTGCGATCGCTGCAGATCCTGTTCACGACGTCTTCCAGCGTCTGGCGGGCAAGCTCTTTCTCAAAGCCGCTTTGGGCCTGCTGCAGCACGGTCGCCATGCAGCCCTTGATGTTTCTGCTGACGACGCATCCTTCGGTCACCGGGTAGGTGTGTACAGCAAAGGCGGCCGGTGCTTCGCTCGCACGATAGATATCGAGCATGCTGATTTGCGACGGACGTTTGGCCAGCAGGCATGCCCCGCTCTTGCCACGGGTCGTTGTGACAAGACCGGCGCGCGCAAGCTTGGCAATGACACGCCGGACGAAACTCGGCTCTGCGTTGACGCTGCTGGCCAGTTCGGAAGAACGCACTGGCTCGCCGTCATGCGCCCCGAGTGCGGCCATGACGTGCGAGGCAACTGAGAACTGAACATTCGTCTGCGACATGATAATGTGATCTTAAACGACACAATTTCGGATGGCAAGACCCCCGCTCACCCTTGCGCCCTTGCGCCCTCAGTGTTTTCAGTGCCCACCTTCAAGGGGCAGGCGGGTATGCGGTGCCAACCCGCCAGACGGACGAAAATGAGAGCGCCCCGGGAGTGGGCCTCACGGCCGTGCCTTCCGGGGCCCCGACATGCAACGCTCACAATCAGAGGTTAGGTGCGCCACCGGCAACGGCAATCATGGCCGCATTGGTGTAGGTGCTCTCGTCAGAGGCGAGGTAGACGTAGGCGCCAGCGAGCTCAACGGGCTGACCCGGGCGCTGCATCGGGACCTGCTCTCCGAAGTGCTTGTACTCCTCCGGCGCCATAGTGGATGTAATCAACGGGGTCCAGACGGGGCCCGGAAGGACAGCGTTCACCCGCACGCCTTTTTCCGCCCATAGGCCCGCGAGGCCTGTGGTGAAGTTCGTAATCGCCCCTTTGGTTGACGAGTAGGCGACCTGGCTTACAGGCGGCATCTTGGCATTGATGGAAGCCGTGTTGATGACCGATGCACCCGGCTTGAGGTGCGGCTCTGCCGCGCGCAGGATGTAAAACATTGCATGCAAGTTGACGTCGTAGTGGCGGCGCCATTCGTCGTCGGATATCTCGGCCAGTGATTGCGCGGACTTTTGGAATGCGGCGTTGTTGACGATGACGTCGAGTTGCCCGAACTGCTCGATGGCTGCATCGATCAACTGCTTGCAATGGGCGGGATCGGCGATATCGCCGGGCAGCGCAAGCGCCTTTTGGCCCGAGGCCTGGCAGACGCCGACCGTATCTGCTGCGTCCTCATTCTCTTCAAGGTATGACAAAAGCACGTTTGCCCCCTCACGGGCAAACGCAATGGCCACGGCGCGTCCGATGCCGCTGTCGGCGCCCGTGATGAGCGCCACTTTTCCTTTGAGCCTCTCGCGACCGACGTAACTGGTTTCGCCGTGGTCCGGCACGGGGGTCATGGAATGGGTGCGCCCGGGGTACGCCTGCGGGGCCGAATCGAAGGGAGGGCGCGGATAGTTGGGAGCAGTCATGGACAGGCCTGGATACGGGGGGTGGGGTGGAGGATGCCGGTCGTCATGTAATGCGGCTGTCGGCAAAAAGGCCTGACTCGCAGACGTTCATTGCACGGGGTTTCTGGTCGGCTGACGACGCCGTGGGCTGCTTCGTTGCAGGCACCTCCGGGCAAGTGACGCATTGCATCATCGGTGATGGTGCGGGCGCCGAGCGCACACCGTCTGTCGCAGAGGCGCGGCACGCACCTGGTCGTCAAAGCGGCTGTTCATCGGGGAAGATGGTGATGCCAAAAGCAGGTGCCTCCGCCATGAGTTTTCCCAGGAGGGACACCCCGTTTCCGTGCGCCTCACGCCCCGCTTCTGGTTGAGCCAGGGCGGCGCCCTCGTCGACACCATGTTGGCCCATTGCGGCCTGGCGCAGGTGCCGCTCTTCATGGTCGACGGGCTCCTTTCCGCGGGCGCCCTCGTCGAGGTATTGCCCGCATTCAGACCCAGGCCCCTTGACTTGCATCTTGTGACGCTGGGCGGGCGAAGACTGGTGCCAAGGATACAGGCGCTTCTCAGCGAGCTGACGGCCTGACGAGGCCCCGCAGCGCGTCACGGGCGAGGGGGTCCCCGTCTCCGTACGTTTTGGCGCACTGGGGTCAGGCAGGAATATCGTGCACGCCGTTCGGCAAGAACGCCCGTGCGGACGCGACAAGGTCCAGCGTTTCACGCAGCCGCGTGATCTTCCCGTCGCGGACGACCATGAGTGCGAAGAAGTGTTGCGTGAACCGGCGCCCCGGCCTGACCGTAGGTTCGTCGACATGGAACTCAGCGAAGACCTTGTCGTCGGTTGCCATGTGGATCTCGACATCCCTGAAACGCCAAGTCGGGATCGTCTCCGCGAGCTTGGCAAAGAGGCCGCGGATCTCGTCGTGCCCGCGATAGACGGGCGACATGCCGATCTGCGCGACGTATGGCATTTCGAGGACGCCATCGTCCGCAAAGAAATCGATCGCGCTGGCCGGGTGGCTGGCCATGTAGGCCTCAAAGACCTCTGTTGCTGTTTGCATCGGAACACCTGGAAAGCAGAAGGGAGTCGGGAAAGCACCGGTGCCGCAAACAGTCAACAAGAAAGAGTGGACCGTCAGTGGCCGGGATTTGTATGACGTGTTGACCGAAGCATGCAGCCCGGCGCAGGGCACGGTCCGCCAATAGTCCGCCCGGAGCATCAATGGGCTCTGGCTTGCTCACTGCGGCCGATGGGACCCTGGGGCAGGGACCGTTGTTCGACTGCCCCAGGGCGCGCACCTGTCAAGCCGCGACGCGGAGCACAGGGATGAGCGGTTGGTTCGCTTCAGCGCCGGCTTTCTTGTCGACGACGAAGTAGCCCGCAACTTCCGCCACACTCGCCGTTTGCCGTTTGAGCTCCGTGCTTCCTTCATCCAGGTTCTGGGCGAGCTCGGCATTTGACTGGATGATGCGGTCGATGTCATTGACCGCACTGTTGATCTCTGCGACCGCCGAAGACTGGTTGGCGCACGCAGATGAGATTTCGCCCATCACGGTGACCAGAACATTGGCCTGCTCGCCTATCTCGTTGAAGGCGTCGTCCGTATCCTCGACCTTCTCCCGTCCCTTCGCGAGGTCGTCTTTCGCACGCTCGATAAGTGTGCTTACGGTTCTGGATACTTCCGCGCTGCGGTTCGACAGCTCACGAATCTGACGGGCGACCACGGCGAACCCCGCTCCCGCGTTTCCTGCCCGTGCGGCTTCCACCGCGGCGTTGAGCGACAAAATGTTCGTCAACGCCGCGAGCTCAGCTATCAGGCTCATCGCGGAGAATGCCTCGGAACACGTGCCTTCGACAACACGCACAGCGGAGAGGGCTGCCGAAGCCATCTGTGCACCGCGTTGCGCGCCTTCCCCCAGCGAGTTGGACAACCGGTGTGCGCGCAGGGCGGCCTGTGCGTTTTCCGAGGCAGACAAGCCAATGCCCTGAAGTGCGTGGCCCGTTTCCTCGATGGCCGCGGCCTGGGTCTGGCTCCTTGCAGAGAGAAGCGCTGCGGCGTCAGCAATGTCGGCTGCACCGTGATCAATGAGGACGCCGCCTGAGTGGATGCGGCCGACGAGGCTCGCGAGTTGACGATCCATCTGCCCGAGGTGGCGGACCATGTCGCCGAGCTCGTCATTCGGCGCGCTGCCCAGCAGATGACCCAGCCGACCGGAGGCAATTTGGGATGCGAGCTCGACGGCGGTCCGGGAGGGACCGACAATGGATCGCGTCAGTCGGCGCGCGAGGACAACCAGTGCTGCGACACCCGCGATGAGAACCGCGACCATTGCAAGAAGCGTTGCACTGTGACGTGACTTGAAGATCGCATTTTGCTGGCGAATTTCCTCGGCATTGACCTCAACGAGCCGGTCCAGGTTGCCGATTGCTTCGCGTGTGGCGTTGACGAGCGCCCCTCGGTCGGTATTTTTGCGCTCCGCCGGGACCGATTGCTCAAGTTCGACTGCCATCTGTTCGATGGCCGGATCGAGCTTTGCCGCCATCGCCAGCTCGCCGGGCGAGAGGTTCCCGCTTCGGTAGCTTGTCCAGTTGCGGCGCAGGGTGGCAGCCAGGCGTCCGCCCGCGGGGGCGGGGTCTGGCGATCCGGACGTGCTCGCGACCACGTCGCGAATGAAGCGGAGGTCTGCACGGGTTCGTTCGAGCTGAATGACCGGCAGCATGCTGTCCTGGTACATGCGCTCTGCGTCATCGAACGTGAGTTCGAGAGCCTCCGCGCCGACAATGGATGCGGCCGAGGCGAGCACGAGAATGATGAACATGGAGACATGAAGCTTTGACGCGACGCTAAAGCGCATGGGGAAACCGATAAGGAGGACGCAGGCAGGATTGCGATGGGAACAGTGTCGTCAGGGGACGAGCAGGGCGTCCCGGTTTTTTTCGAGGAAGCTCGCAAATGACGTGGCAACCTGCCCGGTCATCGCCGTCAGACCATCGCGATTGACGTCAAAGCGCCCGAGCTGTTGATTGATGTCGGTGATGATCATCAGCGGTGCGTAGTGGGGGTCGACGCCCTGTGAGACCAGGTGATCAAACAGGCTGCCGGATGGCACGTGTTCAACACGCAGGTCCACGCCATAGGCCCGACGGACGCCCGCTGCCATGTCTTCGACCGTCATTGCCTCAGGCCCGGCAAGGTCGACGATCCGGTCTTGCATGCCGCCTGCCAGGGACTCGACTGCGGCCAGCGCAGTATCGCGGCGTGCAATATACGGGATACGCCCGTCACCCGCGGCGGTGTACCAGACGCCCGAGCGGATGACAAACGGCAGCAGGCCAAGAAGATTCTCGAAATACCAGCCATTGCGCAGGATGTCGTACTGCATGCCGCTGTCGAAGATGGCCGACTCCGTCACCCGGTGGTCTTCTGCAAACGGCACCGGGGATGCCTCGTCGGGCAACGGCATCGAGGTGTATGCGATCTGCCGCACACCTGCGGCGCGGGCAGCCTGCACAGCCTTGAGCTGCTGGGCGATGCGGTGGCCGGGATTGGCGAGCTCGTCGGTCGATATCAGCAAGAGCCGTTCGGCCCCCTGGAAAGCACGCGCGATCTCGTCGGCTTCGTCATCGAAATCGACGCGGCGGACTTCTGCGCCGAGCTTCGCGAGATGAGCGATTCGGGATGGGTTACGGCTGCCGGCGACGACAGTGTGGTTACGCTGCAGCAGCAGCGTAACCACCTCTTCGCCAAGCCGACCGCTTGCGCCGGTGACGAAAGCCACGGGCGTCCGGGTGCCTGCGCTTGTCATCGGTTATGCCGCCTCGGTCGTGTCAGCACCCACGAGGCTGAACAGTGACGTGACATCGAACCCCTTGAGCTCGCTGTCGCGACCCTCGTGGACCTTTTTTGCCCACTCAGGGTCCGTGAGCAGGGCACGGCCGACGGCGATGAAATCAAACTCGCCACGCGCCAGGCGCTCGCGCGCCTCATCGAGCGGGCCAATGGGCGCCGATGCCCCCGTGTGTGCAAGAAGATCACCCGTGTCCGGACCGCTCAGACCCATGGAGCCGACGGAGATCGCCAGCTTGCCGGTGAGTTTTTTAGCCCACCCGGCGAGGTTGAGTTGCGAGCCGTGGAACTCCGGCTCCCAGAAGCGGCGCTGGGAGGCATGAAAGACGTCGACACCGGCGTCTGCCAGGGGCTGGAGGATGCGGCCGAGCTCTTCCGGCGAACCGGCAAGATCTGCAGTGTAATCGCGGAGCTTGAACTGCGAGAAGCGGAAGCTGAGCGGCACGTGCGGGCCGATGGCGGCCCGGACGGCCTTGACGACTTCGCGGGCGAAGGCGGTGCGCGCGACGGAGTCGCCACCCCAGGCATCGGTGCGCGTGTTGGTGGCCGCCCAGAGAAACTGGTCAATCAGGTACCCGTTGGCGCCATGGAGCTCGACGCCGTCAAAACCTGCCGCCATGGCAGCCCGGGCGGCGCGGCCGAATGCGTCAACGGTGTCCTGGACATCTTCGTCCGACATCGTTTCCGGCGACTCGAAGGGCAAGCCGGCCGAATACATCGGATCCGCCGTCTGCTGCTCACCGCAGTGCCAGAGCTGGGCCGAAATGACGCCGCCAGCCGTGTGGACGGCGTCCGTCACCTTGCGCCAGCCAGCCTGCGCTGCCGGGTCGTGCAGATTCGGAATGCCCGGGTTGTTGGCGGCATTCGGTCGCTCTACGGCCACCGCCTCGGTCGTGATGAGACCCACCTCGCCCCTCGCGCGCGCGGCGTAGTACGCCGCAACGTTGTCACCTGGCACACCGCCCGGGCTCTGGCCACGGGTCATGGGCGACATGATGATGCGGTTGGGGAGCTGGAGATCGTTGATCTTGGCCGGGGTAAACAGGATGTCGCTCATGGTGAACCTCGCGAAGGATGTTGTTCGTGTAATTACACTATAAAAGGTGTAAAAGGCCCCGTGGGGCCGGTGTCGAATGAGTCGTTCAGGCCTGCGCCAAGCGGGCCACAGTCAGGTTACTGGTGCGAATCCGGTTGGCCTTGCCTTCGCCGACCGTGTCTTCGAACTGTTTCTTGGCGGCCGACCACAGGGGAAAGCCTTCGTCGACCTTCTCCATGCCCGCCTTGGTGAGCTCGAAGACAATTCCGCGGCCAGATCCGCTGCCCGAGGCTTTTATCCAGCCTGCATCGCGCATCGGTTTGAGCGCGCGTACGAGGGTGGTGCGCTCCATGACCATGGCGTCGGCCAGTGCGAGCGTGTTGATTCGCGGACTGACCTTGAGACTCATCAGGAGCGTGAACTGGGACGAAGTCAGTCCCGCTGCCGCCAGATGCTTGTCATAAAGACGCGTAATGAACCTGTCGCTGCGCCGATAGGCGAGGTAGTGGCAGTCGTCGAGTTCGCGAAGGGGATCCATGGTTCTATCCTAACGGTGTAATTGCACTTTGGCAAGATGTTTGCCATGCTGGCTGCTCCCATTCTACCCCGGAGCACGCCATGACTACCGCTACCCCCAGTCGCCACCCGTTCCTCGACGATCTCTCCGAGAACGTCGTTCTCATCTCGAACGCCTTCGACGGCACCGTTCAGGGGCGTGACGCAGTCCTTGGCATCGTCAAGGCGGGCGCGTCGATCTACCTCGCCCAGAAACCGACCTTCCTCAAGCGCGTCGACGAATCGCGTTCGTTGTTCCAGTACGACGCTGATCTTGAAGGTGGGCGCCGCGCCGAGTGTGTCGTCGTCATCCACTGGAATGCCGAGAACCAGGTCTCGAAGCTCCACATCAGCTTCGCACCTGCCGGCGCCGCGCAGAGCTTCAGCACGCGCCTTGCCGAGAAGCTCGATTCCCAAGGGTGAGCAGGCTTACCCGCCACGAGGTACCACCATACACAGAGAGGCCACCATGTTCGGATTCCCCCCCGTCCAGGCGCAAGAGGATGTTGACGCCAACGACCGCAGTTCCGCCGTCGACTTCGTCAATCGGGTCAACTGGTGGTTCGAGACCTGGAACATTGACGCCATCGGCAACTCCAATTTGAATGCCGACCTTGACCCCACCGGTGCCGAGCACGCGCGGATCGCGGACTTCATGCCCCGCCAGCCTCTGGATCCGGCCCGGTGAGCGAACACGAGGTCCACCTGCTCGCCGACGCGGACATCCGCGCGCTGGCGTATATTGCGGGCGTCGACAGTCGGCGCGTCTTTCCTTCGAAGGAGGCGATCGATGGTCTCGCGGTGTTTGATGCCCGGATGCCCGATCGTGAGTCACCGCCACTTCGCACCGTTGCCTTGCTCGACGAGTTCGGAAGCCCGGCGACCGTGGCAAGCAATGGGCCGAACTATTTCGGATTCGTCGTCGGCTCCGCGCTACCGGTTGCAGCGGCCGCTGAGCGGCTGATGCTCGCCTGGGATCAAGGCGCCGCTATGGCACTTACGTCGCCGGCCGGTGCCGCAATTGAGGCCACGGCAGCCCGGTGGGTGGTGGACGCACTTGGACTGCCTTCCGACTCCGCGGTGGGGTTTGGCACATCGGCGACCTCCTGCAGCCTTACCTGCCTGTCGGCCGCCAGGCGCGCCCTGCTCAAGCGTGCCGGATGGGATCTGGAGGCGCATGGATTGACCGGGGCGCCGCGCGTGCGCGTGGTCGTTTCGCAGACTGCGCATGTTGCCATCCACAAGGGTCTGCGGATTCTCGGCTTCGGTCGTGACGACGTCATCACCGTCCCGGTCGACGACAACGGTCGTATGGACCCGGCGTGCGTTCCTGTCGTCGATGCGCTCACAATCGTTTGCCTGCAGGCAGGAGAGGTCAATACGGGGGAGTTCGACGACTTTGCTGCGATCATCCCTCCGGCGCAGGCCAATGGCGCCTGGGTGCACGTGGACGGTGCGTTCGGTCTTTGGGCGCGGTCCACTGTCGGCGCACGGCACCTGACCCAAGGCGTGGAGGCTGCCGACAGCTGGGTGACCGACGGCCATAAGTGGCTCAACACGCCCTACGACAGTGCGATGGCCATTTGCAGGCGGCGCGAAGACCTTGCCGGCGCAATGACGAGCGATGCGGCGTATGCGCCCGGATCCGACCACTCCCAGAAAAACCTGACCCTCGACTTTTCCCGGCGCCCCCGCGGTATTGCGGTATGGGCGGCGCTGCATTCACTGGGCAGGGCGGGGCTTGATGAGATGTTCTCGCGAAACATCGCCCAGGCCGCTCATGCGGCTCGACGCCTGCGGGAGGCGGGTTTTTCCGTGCTCAATCGCGTGGTCCTGAACCAGGTCCTCGTGCGCTGCGACACGGATGAGACGACGAGGTCTGTTGTCTCTGCGGCGCAGGCGTCCGGCATCGTCTGGTTCGGCGCGACCGTCTGGCAGGGGCGCCCGGCATTCCGCCTCAGCTTTTCGTCATGGCGCACAACGCTCAGCGACGTCGATGCACTGTGCGATCTCCTTGCCCGTCTGCACCGTCAGGAACCGGCCTGAGCAAGAGACCCGGTAGCCTTCTACGGCTACCGGGCAAGACGGGTCAGATCTGCTCAGCGCCACCGTCGGCCTGGAAATCGGCACCATTGACGAAGCTCGCCTCGTCCGAAGCGAGGAAGGCCACCACATTTGCGATTTCGTCCGGGCGACCAAGCCGTCCGAGCGGGATCCGGCTGCTCAGGGCTTCGTGCAGCCCTGCAACGTTCTCCTCGCCGCCAGCGAGTCCGGCAAGTCCCGGGGTGTCCGTCGACCCGGGGCTGACGGCATTGACCCTGATGTGGCGATCCTTGAGATCAAGCGACCAGACGCGCGCAAAGCTGCGGATGGCGGCCTTCGTGGCCGAATAGACGCTCAGCGCCGGGTCGCCCGTAAACGCCGAAACCGACGAGGTCAGGACAATCGAGCCGCCATCGTTGATGATGGGGAGCAGGGCCTGGACGGTAAAGAGCATTCCCTTGACGTTGATGTCGAAATGGCGATCAAAATGCTCTTCGGTTATCGCGCCAAGCGGTGCGCCTTCCGCGACGGCGGCGTTGGCAAACACCACATCGACCTTGCCTTTCACTGCCTTGACTTCCGAGACGAGCGCGTCGATGTCGGAGAGCTTTGCGACATCAGCCACCACCGCACGGACGTTCGGACCGATGGATTTGGCTGCCTCGTTCAATTCTTTTTCGCGACGGCCGACGATGAACACGAACGCACCCTGGTCGGCAAATTTCTTTGCTGTGGCAAAACCAATGCCGGTGGCGCCGCCGGTAACAACGGCAACTTTGTCTTTGAGATTGCTCATGGAATACCTCAGTGGGGAATGGGCCGCGGTGCAGCGGCGTGGAAGAGGGGCGAAAGTCGGTTCAAGACTGGGTGCGAGGGCCCAGCAGCGCGACCACAGCCTCGTTCATCGGCGTGTTCACGCCGAGGCGTCGCCCCGCGTCGACGACCCATCCACTCAGCCAGCGCAGCTCAGAGCTTCTTCCGGCCTGGATATCGTGGGCCATCGAGGCGCGCGCGCCTTCGGCGAGGGTGTCGCAGAACGCGAGTTGCTTGTCTGCAAAGTCGTTCGCAAGCGTGATACCCGACGCCCCCGCAACGGCGACGACCTCCTCTAAAATTCGCAGCAGCATCGCACGCGACGCCGGATTCCCGCGAACCGGACCGATGGGTAACGCAGTGGCGGACGTCATGGCCGAAAATCCGACAAGAAACACAAATTTCTCCCAGGTGACAGTGCGAATCCTGTCACTGATCTGGACGTCGACCTTCGATGTTTCGAGCGCCTGGGCGATGCTCTCCAGACGCTCAGTCGACTTGCCTGAAGTTTCGCCCATGATGATCCGGTGAAACTGCCCGGTGTGGACAATCAAGCCGGGCTTCTCCACGTGGGCATTGATGAAGCAGACCGCACCAATGACCTGGTTCGGGGTCACGTGACGGGAGATAGCCATGTCTTTTTCAACGCCGTTTTGCAACGAAATGACCACTGCGCCTTGGCGACCGAGCCTGCCGACATGCGGCAGGAGCGGGGCTGTATCGGTCAGCTTGACCGTCACAATCACCACGTCGACGTCGTTGATTTTATCGATGTTGTCAACGACGTTGACGTGATCGAGCAAGATGTCCCCGAGCGCGCTCTGCACGCGCAGGCCGTCGCGCTTGATGGCCTCGAAGTGGGCGCCTCTCGCCAGGAAGACGACTTCGTGGCCGGCTGCAGCGAGGCGTGCCCCGAAATAGCCGCCAACGCCGCCAGTACCAAGGATTGCAAACCGCATGATGAATTCTCCAAGGGAAGGACCAGGCGTCTGGCGCCTCGCTGCGAGACCAACGTCAGATCGCCAGTCTAGGTGTGCAACTACACTTTGGCAATTAAAAAAACGGCCGGACCCGCCACAGGCAGGTTCGGCCGCTGGATCAAGTCATGCGTGGGGCAGGGCAGGGTCGGGGCGCTCGCCCGATGCATGAGAGCCCCCGGTCTGGGGACGGATCCGGAACCATGCGGCATAGAGCGCGGGCAGGAATACCAGCGTCAGGACGGTGCCGCCAATCGTGCCGCCGATGAGGGTAAACGCGAGCGACCCCCAAAAGACGGAGAAAGTCAGTGGAATGAACGCGAGGACCGCCGCCAGGGCCGTGAGCAAAACGGGGCGGGCACGCTGTACCGTCGCTTCGACCACCGCATCGTAGGGCGTGTACCCGTCGTGCTCGTTACTGTGTATCTGGCCAATCAGGATGAGTGTATTGCGCATGATGATTCCCGCAAGCGCAATGATGCCGAGGATGGCGTTGAAACCGAACGGCTGGTGAAACACAAGCAAGGTGGGGACCACGCCCACCAGCGCAAGGGGTGCTGTCAGGAGCACCATGCTCATGGCCGAAATCGACCGGACCTGGAAGATGATGACGATCATCATAAGGATAAGCATGATTGGGAATACGGCAGCGAGTGCAGTGTTTGCCTTGCCTGACTCCTCAAGCGACGCGCCTGTTTCGATGCGGTAGCCCGGCGGGAGCGAGTCGAGCAGGGGCTTCATGGCCACGAGGACCTGGTTTGCCACATCCGGTGGCTGCAGCGCGTCATCGATATCTCCCTGTACCGTAATCGTCGTCAGGCGATCCCGGCGTCGCATGATGGGATTTTCCATCGTCACCTCGACATGCCCGATCTGGTCCAGGGGCACACGGTGGCCGTCCTGGCCGACAAGGCTGAACGCCTGGATGCGCGACGGGTCCAGTCGTGTGTTCCCTGCCGAGCGTGCGACGACCTCTACCGAGCGGATGTCTTCGCGGACCTGGGTAACGCTGAGCCCCGTCAGCAGAAACTGCAGTTGCTGGGCCGCGTCCTGGGACGTGAGGCCAATGGCATGCAGGCGGTCCTGGTCGATGATGAAGCGCATGGACGGCACGCGCTCGCCCCAGTCGGCGTTGACCTGGCGCATGGCCGGGTTCTTCTGCATGATGGTTTCGAGCTTGCCGGCGATGTCGCGCACGACCGGTTCGGACGGGCCCATGACGCGGAAAGCGACAGGGAAGTGCGAGTAGGGCCCAAAGACAAGGTAGGTCAGGCGGATGCGTGCCTCGGGCGCCAGGCCCTTCGCTGCTGCTTCACGCGCGCGCTTGATGAGGCTACCGCGTTCCGCTTCGGATCCGGTGAGCACGACGAGCTTGGCAAACGAGGGGTCGGGCAGTTCCGGCGCCATGGCCAGGTAAAAGCGGGGAGCACCCGCCCCGATATAGCTGGTGACGATCTTGGCTTCAGGTTGCTGCTGCAGCCAGCGCTCGACCTTCTCCACCGCCTTCGTCGTTTCGCCGATGCTCGTTCCCTCCGGCATCTGGACTTCGAGCAAGACCTCGGGGCGGTCCGAAATGGGGAAAAACTGCTGCTTGACGAAGCCCATGCCAAAAAAGGCGACCAGGAACACGGCCACGACGGCGACCACGACCTTCTTGTTGTGTGTGACGGCCCGCACGATGAGGCTGCGCAAGCGGTTGTAGTTGGGCGTGCCGTAGATGGCGGCATGGCCCCCCTCGATGCGCTTGATGTTGGGAAGCAGCTTCACGCCAAGGTAGGGTGTGAAGGCGCCTGCCACGGTCCAGGAGCAAAGGAGGGCGAACATGACCACCCAGAAGATGTTGCCGGCATACTCGCCTGCGCCCGACTGGGCAAAGCCCACTGGCATCAGGCCAATGGCTGTGACCAGAGCACCGGCCAGGCGGGGGGCTGCCGTGGTGACCCACGCACGGCCGGATGCGTGGATGCGGTCATGGCCTTCTTCCATGCTCACAACCATGGTCTCGATGACGATAATCGCGTCGTCGACCAGCAGGCCGAGTGCGAGGATGAGCGCGCCGAGGGTAATGCGGTCGAAGTCCCGACCTGTCGCCAGCATGATGATGAACACGGCCGCGAGGGTCAGCGGCACGGCCGCAGCGACGACGATGCCGACGCGCCACCCAAGGCTGGCGAGGCTCACGAGAATGACCACGGCAAGAGCGACAAAGAACTTCAGCATGAACTCGTCGTAGGCTTCGCGGATGTTGACGGCCTGGTCGGTGACCTTGGCGAATGTCATGCCGACAGGCAGTTCCTTCTGGATTGAGCTCGCTTCCGCTTCCAGCGCCTTGCCGAGGTCGAGACCGTTGTAACGGTCCTTCATTACGACGCCCAGCATCAGCGTGGGCTCGCTTCCGTTCCGGATGAGGAATGTCGGCGGGTCCTCGTACCCGCGGTCGACCTTGGCAATGTCGGAGAGCTTGAGCGTCCGGCCAGCCGCAGTGACCGGCGTGTCGCGGATACGCTGGAGGTCCGAGAACGCGCCGTCGAAGCGCACGACAACGCTCGGTCCGTGCGTTTCGATGGACCCTCCGGCCGTCACCACGTTCTGGGCGTTGATGGATTGGAAAATGTCGCGCGGCGTAATGCCCAGCGTGGCAAGGCGATCGTAGGTGAATTCGACGAAGATTTTTTCAGGCTGTTCGCCGAGGATGTTGATTTTCTTCACACCCGGGACCTGCAGGATTCGCTGCCTGAGGGCTTCAGCTTCGCGCACGAGGTTCCGTTGTGGCTCGCCCCGGGCCTTTAACGCATAAAGGGCGAATGTCACGTCCGAGTATTCGTCGTTGACAAACGGACCAATCGCCCCGGTCGGAAGCTTTGAGGCTTCATCGCCGAGCTTCTTGCGTGCCTGGTAAAACTCCTGCTCGACGGCCGCCGGCGGCGTGTTGTCGCGCAAGGTCAGCGTGGTAAAGGCAAAGCCTGGCCTTGTGAACGTTTCCGAGCGGTCATACCACTTGAGTTCCTGCATGCGTTTTTCGAGCGGCTCGGCCACCAGATCCTGCATTTCCTGCGCGGTTGCGCCTGGCCAGACGCTATAAAACGTCATGACCTTGATGGTGAAGCTGGGATCTTCCGCGCGACCGAGCTTGAGAAAGGCAAAGGCACCCGCGACAACGATGGCCACAATAAGAAACAGCGTGACGGATCGCTCGCGCACCGCCAGCGCTGAGAGGTTGAAACCGCTCATCGACCCGCTCCGGTGGCATTTGCATCCACAGTGACTTGCTGCCCCTCGTGGAGAAGGTGCGCCCCCAGGGTAATGAAGCGATCCCCCGCGTGGATACCGCTTGCAATGTCAGCCGTCTCGGATGCAACGGAAACCACCTTGACTGGCGTCCAGGAGACCTTGGCGGGCTGGCCAGCGACGATCCAGACACCAGGCCCGTGGCCGTTGTCATAGAGCGCCGACAGCGGAATCGAGAGGCTCGACGTCAGATTGCCCGCAGGAACGTTGACGACCACAGTGGAACCAAGCGGCGAGTTGGCGGCCTGGCCCTCGAGCACGTAGCGTGCGTCGAAGGTGCGTGTCTGTGGGTCGGCGTAGTCCGACAGCTGCCTCAAGACAGCAGGCGACGGCTTTGCATCCCCCGAAAAGAGTTGTGCAGTGGCCTTCGATCCGACCGCCGGCCGAACGGTTTCCGGAAGACTGATTTCAGCTTCGCGCGCGCCGGCGCGGGCGAGTTTGACCACGACCTGGCCTGCGGCCACCACCTGCCCTGGCTCAGCGAGGGTGTCCATGACGACCCCGTCCGCGTCCGCAACGAGTACCGCATACCCGGTCTGGTTGTGGGCGACGCCCTCCTGGGCCTGAAGGGCGCTCAGTTGTGCGCTGGCCGCGTCCGATGCCGACTTGGCGAGATCGTACGCCGACGCGGACACGGCGCCGGCTGCCACCAGGTCGCGATACCGTTTTTCATCGGATGCCGTCTGCACCGCCCGTGCACGAGCCGCGGCCACGGCCTGGTTGAGGGCCACGTCGGCAAGCGAAAGATCCGTCGGATCCATTTTCATCAGGGGCTGGCCGCGCTTGACCACCTGACCGGCATCGACAAGGCGCTCCGTCACCTTGCCCCCGACACGAAAGCCGAGATCGCTCTGCGTGCGTGCCACGACGACCCCGGTGAAGGAGCGTCCGCCCGTCAGGGCTGTCGCGGCTGTCGACACGCGCACGAGCGGGGGCGTCGTGCGCGGATCAGGGCCGTCTGGGTGGCCGCATGCGGCAAGGAGCAACGGGGTCGCGAGCGACAGGAGAGAGAGTGTACGAATCGGGCGCACGGGAAGGCCTCACGGCGGGAAAGGCCCGATTCTTCACCCAATGACCACCTTCGTCAATGGTCACTAAGGCGCGAGGCTTCTGAGAATGAGGCCGGTGACGTCGCGCGCCCCTTCTACGGCAATGTCCAGGTTGTGCTGAAGCAGCAGCGGATTTGTAAACGGCAAGAGCGCAAGCAAGATTGCGCGGCAGGTCTCGTCAAGGGGCGTCTTGCGCTCAAACTCGCCGTCACGACGCCCCTCCTGGATGACCAGCCGTAGCGCTTCCTCGACCCGCACCTCGTGGTCGACGGTCGACTGCCATCGTTCCGACGCGGCGTGCGCGGCAATGTCGTAAAGCTTCCGATCAGTGAAGAAAAGCTCGCGGGCGTTGGTAACCCTGACGTCCACCATGCGCCGCACCCGCTCGGTGGCGCTGCCGGGGCCACCTGCTGCCTCATCCACGGCCTCCGAAATCTTCGCAAGCACATTCCGGCATATTGCCTCCCCGATGGCCTGCTTTGACTCAAAAAACTTGTAGATGTACGCCTTCGAAAATCCGATGGCCTTGGCAAGATCCGAGACCGTCGTCTTGGCGTAGCCGTAATGGCTGAAGAGCTGGTCGGCCTCCAGGATTATCTGGTTGCGGATGTCGTGATCAGCCGGTCCACGGTGGCCAGCAAGGGGAGGGAGAGTCTGGGTTTCCATAAGTTAGATATACATGACGGGGCCGCCTGTTGACAACGAGTGACCATGATGTGTAATAGTCACCTACTTTCCGTGTGAGCCCATTCCCGTGACCCGTGTCCGTCCCACACTTCTTGCCCTTGTTTTGTCGGGCCTCGCCGGCTGCGCTGTTGGCCCCGACTACGTGCGTCCCGCGCCTGCCCTCGGCGATCAATTTCACGGCGCCGCGGCGGTTGAAGCGCGGCATGACGTGCCGTCCGGCAACCTCGTGAGGTGGTGGGAGGGCTTTGACGACCCGCTCCTGACGCGGCTCATCGCGAAGGCCATCGGGCAAAACCTGGACCTGCAACAGGCCCAGGCGCGCGTGGCACAGGCGAGGGCAGGGGTTACGTCGGCGACGTCGGCGCTCCTTCCTTCCGGTAACGTCGAGGTGGGCGCGAGCAAGACGCGCCAGTCCGTGGACACGCCGCTGGGCCAGCTGCTGAATCAAACACCCAATTTTGACCGCAACGGGCACTATTACGAGGGCGACGCTGCGGCCAGTTGGGAGCTCGACGTGTTCGGCGGCGCGCGGCGCGAGCGTGAGGCTGCGGTTGCTGAGTACGAAGCGGCAAGAGCGGCAGCCGTTGCGACGCGTCTGTCGATTGCTGCGGAGACGGCCGATGCCTACATCCGCATGCGCGGCCTGCAGGCGCGAATCGCGATTGCCGGGCAGCAGGTCGACACGAGCACAAGACTGGTGTCGACGGTGCGCCTCCAGTTCGAGAAGGGGGTCGCTGCTGAACTCCAGCTACGGCAGGCGGAAGGCTCCCTGGCGCAGATTGGTGCGACTGTGCCCGCGCTCGAAATCGAGCTTGATCAAACGATGAATGCGATTGACGTGCTCGTGGGCGAGCCGGCGGGAACCATGCGCGACGAGCTCGCGAAGGCCGGAACCATTCCCAGGGCGCCGGGCATTGCATCGATGGGCGCGCCTTCGGACCTCCTCAGGCGCCGACCCGATCTCATCGTAGCCGAACGCCGTCTTGCGGCATCCAGTGCCACCATCGGCGCCGCGATTTCCGAGTACTACCCCCACTTTTCGCTCGGCGCGACCCTCGGCAGCGCCACGACCTTTTCAAGCACTTTTCTCAACGGGTCAGCCTCGCAGGGAACCGGCACGCTGGGGCTGCGCTGGAGGCTTTTTGATTTCGGTCGGGTGAACGCGGAGATCGCAGTCGCCAAAGGACGAAACCAGGAGGCGCTGCTGGCGTACCGTCAGGCCGCGCTTCGCGCGACCGCAGATGTTGAGGATGCGCTGTCGGCACTTGTAAAGCGCGAAAGCCAGGCGCGTCAGCTCGCCAGCGGTGTTGACTCCCTGCAGAAAGCACGCGATGCGTCACTCGCCGCGTACAAGGGCGGCGTGGTCAGCCTTATCGAGGTTCTCGACGCCGACCACGCGCTGCTCGGCAGCCGGACGGAGGAAGCGGTTGCCGACGAGGCCGCTGCGCGTGCCGCAGTGGCCTCCTTTCGCGCGCTTGGTGGTGGCTGGGATGCCGACGCTGGCATGAACCCGGCGGTCGCGTCGGCGACGGGCATCGCGCCCGCCGGCGACTGACCCCTGGGTGCAGTCCCCCAATCACCGGTTGTCCCTCAACTTAGTCGACCAAAAGGTGGCTCTCCATGACCCCCGCTGTAATTGCAGGTTACGTTCGTACGCCGTTCACGTTTGCCCGGAAGGGGCCGCTTGCCAACGCTCGCCCCGACGACCTTGCGGCCCTGGTCATCGGCGAACTCGTTGACCGGACAGGCGTACCCGGGCATGCCATCGAGGACGTTATCTGGGGATGTGCGTACCCGGAAGGGGCGCAGGGCGACAACATCGCCCGGGTCGCCGGGTTGCTTGCGGGTCTGCCCGTCCAGGTCGCCGGTACCACGGTCAATCGTTTCTGTGGCTCGTCGATGTATGCGCTGCACATCGCCGCCGGACAGATCGCTCTCGGTGCAGGGGAGGCTTTCGTGGTCGGTGGCGTCGAAAGCATGACCATGGTTCCCCAAGGGGGGTTGCATCCGTCATTGAACCCGAGGTTTGGCAACGGAGATGACGGCCTCAACGAATTCGACTTCGACGCGTATGTCTCGATGGGACAGACGGCAGAGAATGTGGCGGCCCGCTACGGCGTCACCCGCAGGGAACAGGAAAGTTTCGCCCTCCGTTCCCAGCAAAAGGCGGCCGCGGCCCAGAACGAAGGTCGACTCATGGAAGAGACAGTGGCGACGCGCACCAGCGACGGGTTGCTTGTCGAGCAGGATCTCTGCCTGCGGCCTGCAACATCCCTCGAGGGGCTTGCTGGACTCAAGCCTGCCTTCGGCGACCACGGTACCGTCACTGCCGGAACGGCCTCTCCCCTGACCGATGGCGCAGCGGCACTGCTCGTCACCACCGAGGACTTTGCGGCCCGCCACGGATTGACGGTGTTGGCGCGCGTCCTGTCCACGGCAGTGGCGGGTTGCGATCCTGCATTCATGGGCATGGGCCCGGTGCCGGCAACGCAAAAAGCGCTGCGCAGAGCTCGTCTGAGTGTTCGGGACATCGACATCATCGAGCTCAACGAAGCCTTCGCCTCCCAGGCCGTTGCATGCATCCGGGAGCTCGGGCTTGACCCGGACCGGGTGAACCTCGACGGAGGCGCCATTGCGCTTGGTCACCCGTTGGGGGCCACCGGCGCGCGGATAACAGGCAAGGCCGCCCAGCTGCTGTACCGGAGAAAAGCGCAATTTGCCCTCGCCACGCAATGCATCGGCGGCGGGCAGGGCATCGCAACGATCCTCGGCGCAGTCTGAACGCACAGGTTTCCTCCTGGGCGGATACCGCGCCGCGTCATGAGTGACCCGGTTGCTGCTCGACGTCAGCCTTCAGGCGCTCGACATCGCGATGTGCTGTGGCTATTGCGACAGCTCGCACATGTGCAAGTCGTTTCAGAGACACCTTGGAAAAACACCCTCGGAGTGTCGTTCCCTGCTGCTGGCTGCATGATGCAGCTGCGTTGCATTCGTCCGGCGTGCTTCTGCGCGGGACGCCATGTCACTTCCCAAAGACCGCGGATTCCTGATTCATGCGTACCTGTTCAGTACTTCTTCTCCTGGTCGCCATCGCCCGGACGGCAATCATGGCCCCTGCATTTGCCGATGGCGTCAACGCCAGTTATTTCAGTCCGGACCAGCCCGGTGCTGTGTTCCTCGACAGCAACGGGAAGCCCATCACCAAGGCCCGGTTCAAGTTACTCGTAGGCAAGGGGCCGGATTATGATGTCGACCATCAGCCAGGTCGGGTCGTCTTCAAGGTCTACAGCGCGGCGGACAAGGCAAAGCTGCAAGATGAGGTACACCGGCCCGTCTCGCACGTCGCTGCCGGCGATGCGGTACCCGTCCCCGTGGGTAAATTGCTGGACGGCCGTCCTTTGGCCGCGGACACGTTCAGGGGGCGCTATACCCTGGTGAATTTTTTCTTTACCACGTGTGGTCCATGTATCGCGGAAGCGCCCACGCTGAGCCACTTTGCGCAGACCCACGCAGGCGTGGGCGTGCTGGCCGTGACCTTCGACCCAAGTGCGGATGCAACGGCGTTTGCCCACCAGCACGGGTTCACGTGGCCCGTGCTCGCCGATGCGAAAGCGTGGATGGATACCCTGGGGGTGCGGGTCTATCCCGTGCTGATGCTCGTCGGCCCGGATGGACGCATGGTCGCGGCGACTATCCCGTCGCAGATAGAACAAGACAAGGACAAGGGTCTGAGTGAGGCGGATATCGACGCATGGTTGGTGCGGAATAAAACGACCCGGCCGCACACGGCAGGTTAAAGTCAGGCTGTGGCGTGCTCCACGGCGCACGCCACAGCCCGGCCCGCGCGTTATGGACCAACCATACGGAGGGCTTCGGCGGGTGATGCGTCGCGCAAGGCGGGCGCGGCAAAGCAAATCGTTTGGGTTTCGAGCTCTCCGATGTCGCCAGGAAGCCCGGCGACCAACGCAGTGACAGAGTACACGTGTGAAAAAACCACCTTTGGACATCCGCTGGGTGATCCTGCTGGCCGCATTTTGCGCAGGCCCCGCCCAGGCGGTAGGCAACGCATGCAGTCGCGCAAGCGAGACGTTGTCCATCGAAGACCGCCGTCGATACCGGCACGCGCTTCGCGCGCGAGCGATTTTCGACGATGAAAGCAACGTAGAACGCTTGCCGGTGTGACTTAGCACTGCGTGTCGGGCGAAGACGTGATCCATGGAGAGAGCGCTCTTGCGACTGTCTCGGGAGAAATGAACTCTTGCTCCAATCGACCCTTTGTCAGCCCTCTCAGGCGGCGATAGAGCGCTCGCTCGTCCTCGGTCAAACCTTCCGGCGGATCAATGGGCGCGGCCAGGTCCTCCGCCACCGCACGCTCGCTGTGCGCATCGAATACGGCCTTATCCATGAGAAAGGCGGCAGTCTGCGGTCGAAGCCTGCGCGCGTGCGCGAGCATCTGAAAGCCCCACGTGTCCAGGTCTCCCCAGTAGCCAATGGTGCGTTGCTCGAGCCACGCGGCGGCCATCCATGCCACATTGCGTCCCGAGCCCAGTACCGCGATGGTGTCCGGCACAGCGGGCAACAGATGGAGACACCGATCATTTTCGATGACCAGGATACGCCGGGCGGGCAGGGCAACGTCCATCAACTCGCTGGCACGCACCCGCTGCCGTTCAAACGGCAGCAACCCAGCTTCCAAGGGCGCGACCAAGAGCCAGTGCTCGCCCTCATCTGCCGCTTCCAGGAATGGGACCAGGCCTTGCCGGGATGCACGGTCGTCGAAGCGTACGTCCAGCAGCGCCGTCACCAGAGCGCCATGCCGTTCCATGAATTTGCTATCGATGCCGGCCACGGCGATGCTGCGCAACGGGCGCCCCGCCGCGATTCCTGGCTCCAGCTGCATCGCCAACGCAGTTGCCCGTATCACTTCCGGGAGGGGCCTGGTTCGCCACAAGCCGCGTTGACGGATCAAAAGACGATGGAAAAGGGGCGGCGTCGCGTCCAGCAGCGCTATCAGCGACGCATACTCGGCTTGAACCGCAGAGTCGTCAGTGGCCTCGACCCATTCTGCGCTGGACGCCAACACCCAACGAGTGGGAACAGTGACCGGTTCGCTCGCATTGCGATACCGCACAGAAACGGTCTCCGTATCGCCGACATCCACTGCCCGCCATTGCTCAACATGCGTGCGCACTCGCGCTGTGTGATGGGTGAACTCAGTAGCCGTCGGTCGACCGATCGGAACGTGCATCGGCCAGACGCCAGAAGTCAGTAGCAGCTGTTCCCGCTTGCCAGCATCATGCCACTGCCGCGCGAGTTGTCGGGCCAACTCAGTCGGTGACTTCAAGAGTTGCCTCCACGCGTTTTCCGCGCTCGATGGCGTGGACGGCCAGCTCTTCCCAGGTGAGCGAGGTCACGGTGGCTTGGCTGCCACGCCGATGCACGACGATGGCGGAACGAGTGTGCTCACGCAACAAGCGCAACTCCTTGTTGGGCGTGACGAATAGCGGGTGCAGGCCAAATTCGGCCAAAGCCCGAATGATGCGTCCCGCGACTGCGTGCGAGCTCTTGGAAAACGCCTCGTCCAGGACCACGGTGGCAAACAGCGGCCTCGGCCGATCAGGCGGGCACAGCGCATAACTCAGTGACGCCGTCAGCACATAGCTGGCGATGATCTCTTTCTCACCGCCGCTGCCGCCTTGGGAGCCCGTGCGCTTTTCGACGACCTGCCCACCGTCCCGCGCAATGACCCACACCGAGAACTGCAAGCGATAGCGAGGATCCAACAGAGCAAGCGACCCTTGGACCTTACGCCGGTCGGACGCATCGCGGAGAAGTTCAATCACCCTTGTGAGCGCCTGGTAGTGGCTCTCGCCACCATCGTCCTTGAGCTGTGCGGAGCGAAGATGCCCCTGCGCCAGACGCAGCGATCGCAAGCTCTCATGCTCGACCCGCTGAGGCTCAAGATGCAGATATCGCCCGGGCTGGAAATCGACGCGCTTGAGCGTGGTGTTCAACTCAGCGATACGATCTTCGATGCTGGAGACTTCGTTTCCGATGTCGCTCAGAAGCTGGGTAACCCCTTGGTCGGAGGATTGGTTGAGGTATTGCTGGAAGCGCTGCATCTTTTCCGGCAAAGCTTCTTCGTTCAGCACCCTCAGGCGTTCTCGGAACACCGGGATATCGGCCAGATCTGCGATCGCCTCGGCTAATGCCCCGGTGTCGGCCATCTTCGCCGTCCCCATGTCCCGAATCAGCTGCTGCTCGATGAGCTTGACGCGCCGCGCAAACCCGTTACGCTCGCCCTCGACGCGCTCACGTTCGGTCCGTTCGACCTCCGCCAACATCAATGGATCGGTGAACGCGGGCAGTTCAATCTGCGGGTCTGCCCAGTCGTGCTCATCGTCGGTCAAGCCTTCCCCGATACGTCGGCGATTGTGCTGCAGAGCTTGATGGGCGCCCTCAATGACATCGTTCACGCGAGCGATCGCGACCTGATTGTGCGTCTGCGCCAGGCGCACCGACGCTGTTGCCTGTTGCGCAATCAGCCACGCTTGCTCGGCCTGGTGCGCATCCGAATCCGGCGCGGTCAGGGCCGCCAATTGGCCCCTCAGCCGGTTCAGCGCCGCGTCGGCGCCGGCGACATCGATGGTATCGAAGGAAATCTCTTCGAGCCGTTCGAGCAGCGCCAGGTCGCGCTCTGTCGCGTCAGCCAACGCTTCAGCCCGCTGGGCGGCCTCCTGGCTGGCGCGATGCAGTTCGGTCACCCTGGCCAGTTCCTGACTCAACTGGGCCACGCGATCGCGGTTGTCAAACCCGGTCATCCAGTCGGCATGCAGTGGTCGCTGATCTTGCTTATCGAAAAAGTTCGCCCGACCCGACATCAGGCCTTGCTGGGTCATCGCGTGGGGCGTGCGGCGAAGGACGGTCACATCTGCCACACAGTGGCGATCGATGTCGGCCAGCAGTTGCTTGAGCGCTTCGCGATGCGGATGCACTTTGAAATTCAGCTTTCGGGTGAACCCGTCATCCAGGAAGGTGGCTGGCCTCTCCGGCGCGATCGCCGCCTTCAGGCGCACATGCAGTCCTGTATCTCGCCCGTTGACCCACGCCAAAGCCGCGTCCAGGTGCTCCGGGGCGATGAGCATCCGTAACCGCTCGCTGCCAATGGCCCGCTCGATGGCCCCTCGCCATGCCTGTTGGTCGGGGCGCACCTCGATCAGCTCAGCGACAAAGGGTAGAGCATCGGCATCGATGCCCAGGTGTTGTGCCAAGCCGTCGCGGAAGCTGCTCTGAGGCCCGGGGATGTTGGATTGAGTGCGGCGTTGCGAGGCAGCCAGCTCCTGCGCCAGTTGCTCGCGTTCGGCCAGAAGGCGTGCCCGCTTGCCCCCAAGCTCCCACGCCCCGTTTTTTTGTGCCAGTAATCGCTCGGCACCTTCTTCGCGGCGGGGCCCTACGAGGGCTTGGTTGGCCGCCAGATCGGCCGCCGACAGCACGACCGACAGCCCTAAAGCCCGTGCGATGGCCAGGTAGGCGTTCGCGTCCCGCTCTCGCTGGTCGCGCGCTCGGGTCTGCAGGGCAATGTGGGAGGTCAGGGCATCGATGGCTTGACCACCGACTTGCAGATATCGCGCCTGGCAGGCTCGTTCGTTAGCCTCAACGTCGGCCAGCTGTTGGCCGATAGTTTCCGCCTCGTGCTGGTGCTTGCGCAAGGAACCTTCGGCTTCCTCGCGGCGTGCGTGCCAAAGGCTCATGACCCGCTCGGCGAACCATACCGGTAGAAGCGCCAACAGACGCTTTCGGTCCTCCCAGCCGACCGACGCTTCAACATGAAGCCCCCAGTTTTTTTCGATCGGCAGCAGGGTGTCGCGTTGGCGTCGAGCCGTATCCAGTTCCTGGCGGATGCCGGCGAGGGTGGCGAACTCGTCGACGACCAGCCTGGCGCTCTCGAACGCGGATCTGTCGTCCAGCACCAACTCGCGAAACACCTTGTCAATGCTGTCGATCTGCTTCAGGCCGGCAGCCCGGTTGAGCAACGAAAAGGCGTTCTCGCCGACTTCGAAATGGTTGCGAAGTCGACTCAGAAACGATTGCTTGCTCTCATAGAGCTTGAATCCGGCGTGCGTCCGTTCCAGTTCCTTAAGGGCGCGTGCACCATTTTCTCGGTGCGCTTCGAGCCATTCATCCAAGGTCGGCGCGTCAGCCGTGCAAAAGACCCATCGTCGCTTCAGATCGGTCAGTGCCGAACTACTGCTGTCGAACCAGAACACGCCTCCAATGCGCACGACGGTATCCCCATCACTGAATCGCGCGCCGATGGCGGTCACGACGGCGCCTGGTCGACTGATATGCGCGTCCGAGTCCCCGTCGGTGCCGGCCCCCGAGACGCCACGCACGTACGACATCAAATCGCGGTCGCTGTCATGACCACCAGTGGAAGCGAGGTTGTACCGCGGATTGGCGACAAGAAGGGTCATCAAAGCATCGACGAGCGTCGTCTTTCCGCTGCCCGTGGGACCGATGATGGCCGTACCAGCCACATCCACCGGAACGCTGTGCCGTCCGCCAAATGCGCCCCATTCGTAGACATCCAGGTCGGTCAGTACGAAGCTTCCCGGGGAACGCATATCGGTGGCGGTCATGATGGGGTGGCTTCCGGCTCGGATGCGGCGTCGCCCTGGGCGTCCGCGATGGCCTGAAAGGTGCGAATCAGCTGACCGAGATTTTCCGGATTAGCCAGGTGCACGATGATGGGGCGAATGGTGACGCGCTCGTATTGATCCACGTCCGAGACAAGCCCATGGGTCTTGAGTTGTTCGAGCAGGGTCAGGACGCGCTTGCGCTCTTGCGCATCGCTGCCCATATCGCCAAGAAAGGCTTGAAGGTGCGGGATAAGGTCGTCCAGCGCCATGTGCGCGTCCGCAGCCCCGATGCCCGATTCGATCTCATGCGCCACATAGTGTTGGCGCAATAGGGCCACCAGCAACGACTGCTCCAGCGTGAGACGCTGTCGACGGATGAGCGGGTGGGCCCACTCGTCATCGGCGCCTCCGGGAAGATCCGCAATCAGAAAGGCAAGGCCACGGATATCATCAATGCGTAGCCGCAGCTCCATCCAGCGCAAGATTTCGTCCAGCTCGACGCGATAAAGCACCGCAGCGCGATACAGATTGGGCTTGCTGGCGGACTCGAGGAGCCCATACTTCATCAGCTCAAGCAGGGTGGCACGGATGGCCGGAGACACGCGGTCGTCCGATGCGCTGGCTGCGGACCCAGCTACCATCGGGTCGGGATCCGGGCTGGTTTCTTTCTCGCTGGTCGGGTCGATGTCTTCCGTCACGTTACGGCTCCCAGGTGAAAGCCACGAACGAGGCCGGATCGAGGGCCATCAACGGTGTTGAGAACCGTAGGCGCTTGCCGTCGCGGGTGATGAGATCAATAGTATCGAGGTGCTCTTGCGTCGGCGCATCGACCTCGCGCGCCATTCCTACCCACACGGCCAGCGATTCGAGATCGTGGGTCGGGGGAATGAGCTGGGCCAGATCGCCCAGGCTCAGGGAGCGGTCGGCGGCTTGCAGCATCGTGACCGTGTCGCGCACCAAGGCATCGCGATCCAGGCCGTCGAAAGATGACCAAAAGTCATCATCGATGGCGCCGATATCGCCCGACTGCCGTTTCAGGTCCAACTCACGGAGCGTGTCGGCGTCGGGGGCTTTGAATCGCAGCCGTTCGATAAGGGGCAGGCCGCTGCACGGCGCGGCGACGGGGGGCAACGGGGACGGCGCGCGCCGCACGGCCACAGGCTGCCAATCGATGCGTTGGGCCTGGCCCAAGGCTTCGGTGAGGAGTTGCCCGACCCGGTGGTGTTCTGCGGCCAAGCTGGTGCGCAAAAAGCTGCGCACATCGCGCTCACTCCTTGAGCGGGTGCGAATCACTGCGCCCGACTCTTTAACCAGACGAGTCACCAGCCCACGCATGTCGGCCTGCTGGAGGGCAGTCAATGCGGCAATGGCGTTGGGGTGCTGCAAGATTGCCTTCAGGCGCCACTTCATCGCTTCGAGTTCCACCTCCTGCTGAAGTTGCTGGTGGAAGGCGTGGAACACGCGGCCCTCTGGCGTTTCCAGCAATTCATCGTGACCGTTAAGCAGGGTATCCACCACGGTGCCGCGGTGTTGGCTCTCGGACACGATGGCCTGGCGCAACCGGAGATCCGCCTGGCGCCACGAGTCTTCGACGCGCCGAAAGTCTGCCCTCAGACTGGTCGCGAGCGTGTACAGTTCTTTTGCTCCTTCGGCGGCCTCTTGCGGTTCGGCGATATCGACGCGCCCCGCTTCGGCCGCTTCCAGCTCTGCCTGGAGCGCTGCGATCTGCTGGCGCAAGTGGTTGACGCGACTTTGGGGGTCGGGATTGAGCCGTGCCTCGAGCCGCTCGATCTCGCGCTGCACGATGGCAAGGCGCGAGGCAGTGGACGTCATTACGCGGTTCTCAAGGCCATCCACGAACCGAAGCGCCGACTCCAGCGCATCGGTGGCGTAAATGCGGCCCTCGCGCTCCACGATAAGCGCCCGCCGAATCCAAGTGCGCAGCTCTTTGCGGGCCATCGCATCGATATCGCCTTCGATGTCGAAGTCGGATTGGCCCGCGTGTGCTCGAAGCAGCCCGGCGAGGGCCTGTTGGGCATCGGCTTCGTCGACGCCATCCTGACTGGATTCGAATAGCGCCTGCAAGCAGCCGAGCACCAACGGCGCTCGACGACCTGCAAGCAATTGCCAGGCGGGATTTTGCTGGCGCGCCAGGATGTATTTCTGAGTCCGATCGACGCTGTTACGTTGCACCCATTTTCCCCCGGCCGTAGGTGCCTCAAATTGTCATTTGTGCCATGTTTTCCGGAAGAAGAAAACCTTCGATCATTGAAAGACGAAGACGATGCGATGTAGCCCATTCGAATAAATCGCAAAAGTTGTGTCCAGCTCAGCCACGCCGCAGCAGGCGGGTGGACAAGGGAGCGACGCGTTCCAAGGGTGCCGGACGACGTCGACTACCTAAAGTTGCCGATTTCGCGCATTTAGCGAGCCCAGACACGGATCACAGGCCCTGGCGTCCCGACATAGTTCCTTCCGAGAAGAAGACCGTTACACGGCAAGACGTCTGGAGACCGCAACCGCATCGCGGGCGTGGGCAATGGCTGCTCAAGATCGCCTGTGTGCTCATCAGCGTGCTGCGGATTTGATCATGTCGATGACTTCGCGCGTGGCCGTAGCCATGTGGCGTTGGCGAGGATAGGTAAGATGGAATCCAGAAAAAGGCGCGCTCCATCCTGTAAGCAGAGGGACAAGAGTGCCCTCGGTAAGGTGTTCGCGGACCGTGTCCTCGATCGCGAATGCGACACCAAGGCCGTCGAGCGCAGCCCGCAACGCGAAGGTCTTATCGTTGACGATCAATCCCCCGGCTGGCGCAATACTGAACCAGCGGCCGTCTTCGTAGAACTCCCACGGAAAAGGGTGCGACTGCCCTGGCCAACGCCAGCGGATGCACTCGTGGGTGAGCAGCTCACGCGGATGGTGGGGTGTGCCATGGCTGTGGAGATACTCCGGCGCGGCCACGGCGATCTGGCGCAAGTCCTTACCCAAGGCGACGGCCACCATGTCCTGGGCAATGACTTCCCCGATGCGGATCGCCAGATCGAACCCGCCAGCGACCGGGTCGGTCAATGCGTCATCCAGGGTGATGTCCAGCACCACCTCCGGCAGCGCCTTGCGCAGGTCGCTCAGGATCGGCAACAGATAGTGCTCAGCCGCCGAACGAAAGGCGGTAATGCGCACCGTGCCACGCGGCCCCTGTCCGGGCGCTGTTTCCTGCAGTGAGGCGATGATCTCCTCCATCGCCGGTCTCATGCGTGCCTGCAGGGCGGCACCCGCCTCGGTCAGGGCCACGCTGCGGGTCGTCCTCTGGAACAACTGCTGCCCACGCTGCGCCTCAAGGGCGCGAATGGTCTGACTGAGGGAGGAGGAGGTTATGCCCAGCTTCTCGGCGGCCCGCGAGAAGTTAAGCGCTCCCGCCACTGCAAGAAAAGCCCGGACACGGGCGAAGTCGGTCGGCGTCATGCCCCATTATGAGGCCAGGCCACCAAGGCAGTGAAGTGGGGAGGCGATTATCAGGCATGGGCACCTGATCTATCGTGGCCTGCCAAGGAGACCCCAATGACATACAACTTCACTTGCCTCACCGCACTCGTCACTGGTGCCGCACGCGGCATCGGCAGAGCCACCGCCCCGACCCTGCGATCGCGCGGCGCCAACGTTGTGGCGAGCGATGTTCGCGAAGACGTTCACGACCTGGCGAACCATGGCATCGCCACCCTGGTTGGCGATATTGCCGAGGAGAGCACCGCCGTCCGGAGCGTTGCCTTGGCAACTGAACGATTCGGCTGCCTGAACATCCTTGTCAACAACGCCGGCCGCACGTTGAACAAACCGCTGATCGATACGACGGCAGCCGACTGGGACGGCTTGATGGCCATCAATGCCCGTGGCACGTTCCTGCATGCGAGGGAAGCCATCAAGGCCATGCTGAAAACCGGAGGCGTGATCGTAAATGTCGCCTCCATCGTGGCGCAGGTGGCGATGAAGGACACCGCCGTTTACGCAGCATCCAAAGGCGCGATCGCACAGCTGACCAAGGCCATTGCCGTGGAGCACGGGAGCCATGGCATTCGCGCGAACGCGGTGCTTCCTGGCGTGATCGAGACCGACATCCTCGAAGGCATCGTTTCCGACAGCCGCGCCACCCTGGCGAGCTATGCACCCGCCCAGCCGCTGGGCCGCGTGGGTCAGCCGCAGGAAATCGCGGAAGTAATCGCGTTTCTTGCCTCGCCAGCGTCCTCCTTCATGACCGGCGCACTGGTCACCGCCGACGGCGGATTCACCGCACTTTAAAAGGACCTCTTATGCCCTCCATCCTCATCATTGGGGCCGAACGCGGCCTCGGTCTCGGCCTCGCGCAAGTGCTGCATGATCGCGGATGGGCTGTCACCGGCACCTCGCGCAGCGGCTCCGACACCTCCGACCTGGCAAAGGTCGCCCATGTCGCGCATGTGGACGTGACCCGCCGCGAGCAGATCGAGCCGTTACGAGACTCGATTTCCAGGTTCGATGTGATTTTCTGCGTCGCGGGCATTTACGGCCCTTTGCACAACTCGGTGGTCGAGGCCACGGACGCCGAGCTCACCGCGATTATGATGACCAACTGCTTCGGGCCGATCAGATTGGCCCATCGGCTGCTGGACCGGCTCAATGACGGCGGAACGCTCGCGGTGATGTCGTCTCACCGCGCCAGCATCGCGTTGAACACCGAGGCCGGACTGAAACTCGATCTCTACCGGGCAAGCAAGGTGGCGCTCAACATGCTCGCCCGAACGATCCATACGGATACCGGCGTGACCGTGCTGTCCCTTCACCCCGGTTGGGCGGGCACGGCCATGGGCACGCTCGATGGCTCCGTGGAAGCCGAAATCAGTGTCGAAGAGAGTGTTGAAGGCCTGGCTAGGGTCCTGATGGCCAACATGGGATGCGGGGAGCATCGCTTCCTGGACTGGAGAGGCGAATCGCTGCCTTGGTAAGCACGAATCATGGAGCGAAGGTCAGCAGCTCAGGTTTTGGCTTGCCTACTGCATTGGCTTGTAGTCTGTGTACCCATCGTCGGAACCGCTGTAATACTTTGCAGCATCCGGCAAGGCGAGCGGCGCGTTCTGGCGGAAGCGTTCGGGCAGGTCAGGATTGCTGATAAACAGCGTGCCGAATGAGACCGCATCGGCCAAGCCGGCTTGTAGCACTTGCTCCGCAGACTTGCACAAAGGTTGGGAACCCAGAGTGTCGTCGGAAGCGGCGCTCTGGGTGTGAAAGTTTGAACGTGTACGCATTTTTGGAATAATGTATATCATCCAAAGGATTGATGCCGGCACTTCGCCGTATCCGATTCCGGAGGTTGCATGAACCTTGTTGTTGAGTTGCACGGCGCAAAGACAGGAAACTGCATCCGGGCGGCCATTGCACTCGAGGAGGCGGGGGTTCCCTACACTGTCCGGGTCGTCGACCTGGCCAAAGGTGCGCAACGATCGCAGTCGCACCTCTCGCTTAATCCGCTCGGCATGGTTCCTACGCTCGTCGAGCGATCCCCTGGCGGGGCGTCGCTTGTCCTGTCTCAATCAAACGCCATCCTGATGCATGTGGCAGGGCAGAATCCCGGTCGGCTGCTTCCCACGGCACCTGGCAATCGCGCGCATGTTCTTGAGCGTTTCTTCTATTTTGTGACGGATGTCATCGCGCCCAGTCACGCCGGGTTTTTTCTGAAGAGAAAGGGGATCGAAGTTGGTCCTGCCCTGTTTTCGCAATTGGTCATTGAGCGGGTTGAGTACGCTGAGGCGTTTGTCACCGCGTCACCCTACATGGCCGGCAACGAGTTTTCGATTGCCGACATCGTGGCCGTGACCATTATTGATTCCGTTCAGAATGAACTTGAATGGGACCGGTACCCCATGTTGCGGGACTGGTTCGATGGGGTCATCCGCCGCCCGTCGGTGCGACGGGCCTTCAGCGCCTTCGGAACGTGACCGGCTGGCCACGACGTTAATCCTCACCGGCTTATATCGGGGACAAAACCGCACCCGGATGTAAAGCGGGCAGGGCTGGGGGCGCGGCACTTTGCCTGCCGCTGCCCTTGCGCCACTTCGACTTTAAGGAATATTATGCCCATAATGCTATGAATTCATCTGGATCCCATCGTGTCTGATATTCCCGAATCCGCGCCGCCGTTACCCGCTAAAACCCGCCGACGGGGGCTTAAGCGGGCGCTCGCCGTGGTCGTCGTCGTTATCATCGTGGCTTACGGGATTCACTGGTGGACGACCGGCCGTTTCATCGAAGACACCGATGACGCCTATGTTGGCGGCGATGTCACCGTGATTGGTTCAAAAGTGGCGGGATATATCGACGTGGTTGCCGTTACGGATAACCAGTTCGTGCACCGTGGCGATCTGTTGATCCACATCGATGACCGTGACTACCGGGCGGCGGTGGCGAGGACGGATGCAGCTATCGAGGCTGAGAACGCTTCGTTGGCGAACCTTGATGCAACGGCACGCCTGCAGCAAAGCATCATTGCCCAGGCCAATGCCGGCGTTGATGCAGCCAAGGCCGAGGCAAGGCGGTCGCAGCTGGACAACACCCGCTACCGCGATCTGTCCAGCCGTTCAGCGGTTTCGATCGAGAGCGCGCAGAAGGCCGAGGCAGACTTCCAGAGCGCAAAGGCAGGCACCGATCGGGCGAGCGCCGCAGAGGATGCCGCCAGACAGCAGCTCAATGTGATCCAGACACAAAAGAGCAAGGTCCTGGCGGCGCTGGCGCAGGCGCGGGCCGAGAGCGATCTCGCCCACCTCAACCTCTCTTATACCCGCCTGGTGGCCCCGATCGACGGCGTAGTGGGTAACCGCCGCGCCCGCGTAGGTGCGTGGTCGACCGCAGGCGCTCCGCTGGTCGCCGTGGTGCCGGCCCATGGGCTCTGGGTCGACGCTAATTTCAAGGAAGACCAACTCTCGCGCATGAAGGTTGGCCAGGCCGTGTCCGTCCGTGCGGACGTGCTGCCGGGCCGCGTGTTCCGGGGTCGCATAGCCAGCCTCGCACCGGCCACCGGCTCTCAGTTCTCCATTCTGCCGCCGGAAAACGCGACCGGCAACTTCACCAAGATCGTCCAGCGCGTGCCCGTGCGTGTCGCGCTCGATGGCAAGGACGGCGACCTGGACATTCTGCGTCCCGGCCTTTCGGTAACGGCGACCATCAATACCAAAGCGCCATGACCGGCGTCGTTTCCAGCCTTAGCCAGAAGCAGAAGATCTTCGCTTTCGCGAGCATGTGCCTTGGGATGTTCATCGCGCTGCTCGACATCCAGATCGTCTCTGCATCGCTGAGGGATATCGGCGGCGGGCTTTCCGCTGGTGCCGACGACACGGCCTGGGTACAGACCAGCTACCTGATTGCGGAGATCGTGGTCATTCCCCTATCCGGCTGGCTTAGTCGCGTGTTCTCCACGCGCTGGCTATTTGCGGCATCGGCGGCAGGTTTCACGATCGCCAGCCTGCTGTGTGGCCTTGCGTGGGATATCAAGTCCATGATCATTTTTCGAGCGATCCAGGGGTTCCTGGGTGGCTCGATGATCCCGACGGTGTTCACGACGGCGTTTATCTTCTTCCAGGGCAAGAAACGCGTCATTGCAGCGTCGACCATCGGCGCGCTCGCTTCGCTCGCACCGACCCTCGGGCCGACTCTGGGCGGATGGATCACGGATCACTATTCGTGGCACTGGCTGTTTTTTGTCAACCTTGCACCCGGTGCGTTCGTCGCGGTCGCGGTACCGATGCTGGTCAAGATCGACAAACCCGATCTGTCGTTGCTGAAGATCGGCGACTATCTCGGCATGGCGCTTATCGGTATCTTCCTGGGCTGTCTCGAGTACACGCTCGAAGAAGGGCCTCGCTGGGACTGGCTGCAAGACGACACTATCCGGACGACGGCATGGATTGCCGGCATCTCGGGCATCGCGTTCGTCTGGCGGGGCCTGACCACGGCGCATCCCGTGGTCGATCTTCGGGCGCTCAAGGATCCGAACTTCGCCCTGGGTTGTTTCTTCTCGTTCGTCACCGGCATCGGCTTGTTCGCGACCATCTACCTCACGCCGTTGTTCCTCGGTCGGATTGAAGGCTACAGCGCGCTCCAGATCGGCAAGGCCGTTTTTTCCACGGGCGTGTTCCAGGTACTGACTATTCCGGTCTACGCGATGCTGGCCAACCGCATGGACCTGCGGTGGATATTGATGCTCGGCCTTGCGTTTTTCGCGGTGTCGATGTTCGAGTTTTCACCAATCACCCACGACTGGGGTGCAGGCCAGCTCCTGTTCCCGCAGGCGCTGCGCGGCATTGGCCAGCAGCTGGCCGTGCCGCCCACCGTGACGCTCACCCTCGGGGGCCTGGCGCAGTCCAGGCTCAAGCAGGCCTCCGGATTATTCAACCTCATGCGCAACCTGGGCGGTGCCATTGGCATTGCCTGCTGCGCGACGATCCTGAATGACCGTACGAACCTGCATTTCTTCCGCTTGGCCGAGCATCTGAATACGACGAATGAGGCGATGAACCAGTTCGTGGCGGGCGACAGCGGAGTGGCGCTGAGCCCCCAGGCGCATACCGCATCGCTTCAAGCGCTCTGGCAGCTGACGTTCCGTGAGGCGCAAACGCTTACGTATGCCGATGCCTTCCTCGCCATCATGGTCTGTTTCGTGATTGCCACTTGCATGGTTCCCTTGATGAGCAAGGTCGAGCCGCCCAAAGGACCTACCCTCGATGCACACTAAGACGCTTCTTCTCGGCATGCTCTTCGCACTGGGTGGCTGTACCGTCGGTCCTGATTATGTACGTCCCGATCTTGCCGCTTCCGGCTCGTACCATGGTGATGCCGCGCTGCAGGCTCGCCACGCGGATGCGCCCGCACCACCGATTGACGTCTGGTGGCAGGGGTTCGACGACCCTGAGCTGGTGACGATCATCGATCGCGTGCTCGCGCAGAATCTCGACCTGGCCGCCTCGGCTGCGCGTGTCGATCAGGCACGCGCCGTCGCCCAGGCGGCGTCTGCGAATCGCCTGCCGTCGGGCGAACTCACGGCAGACGCTGACCGGATGCACCAGTCCGTATACGGCCCGCTCGGCACGCTGGCCAACACATTGCCCGGCTACAAGCGCCGGCAGACGCTGGAGGACGTGGGCGTCGGCGCGAGCTGGGAGACGGATCTTGCCGGTGGCCTGCATCGTCAGTCGCAGGCGGCGAGCGCGGAATACCAGGCGGCCGAGGCGAGCCATGTGGGCGTTCGCATCTCGCTGGCCGCCGAAGCCGCCGACGCCTATTTCCGCGTGCGTGGTGCCCAGGCGCGCATTGCGATTGCGGAGCGCCAGGTGACCAATGAATCCGGGCTTCTCGACATCGTCAATCTCAGGCGGGAGGGGGGCGTGGGCACGGTGCGTGAAAGCGCGCAGGCGCAGGCTCTGGTATTGCAGGCCAAGGCGACGGTGCCGCCGCTTCGTCGTGAATTGGCCACCCAGCTGAATCGCCTGGATGTGTTGATGGGAGTCGCGCCTGGCACGTACGCCATGGAAATCGTGGCGCGGGAAACGCCCCTGCACGTGCCGACCATAGATGCGGCAGGAGGCCCCGCAGCGTTGCTTCGTCGCCGGCCGGACGTGATTGCTGCCGAGCGCAGGCTGGTGGCGAGCAATGCGCGCATCGGCGCCGCACTGTCGGAGTACTACCCGTCGCTGTCGCTGACGGGCTTGCTGGGATTCAGTTCGCTTGCCTCTGGAAGCCTGTTGACGTCGAAGGCGTTCCAGCCCGAAGCGATGCTTGGTCTTCGGTGGCGGTTGTTTGATTTCGGTCGTGTAGATGCCGAGGTCAAGCAAGCCCGCGGGGCTGACGCCGAGGCGCTGGCCAACTACCGGAACACGATGCTGCGCGCTACCGAAGATGTCGAGAACGCCATCGTCGCGGTGGTGGAACTCGAGAACCAGAAGCAGATACTCGCCGACGAAGTCACGGCTCACCAGCAGGCTCGTGACGCTGCCCAGGATGCCTATAAGGGCGGGGCAGTAAGTCTTATCGAGGTGCTTGACGAGGATCGCCAACTCTTGCAGTCCCAGGATCTACTGGCCGAAGTGCAAGCCGATAACGCACGTTCTGCCGTTGCTGCCTTCCGTTCGCTGGGTGGCGGATGGTCGGCGCCGGGCGAACCCGTCAGGTAAGGCGGCCCGCGCGGCAGTCACCTTCTATTCTGGATACGCCAGAGGTGTTCCATGCGATACAGGAAAGGTCACAGCGAGGACACGCGTAATCGCATCATCGAGATTGCATCGGCACGCTTTCGAGAAGAGGGCCTGGCGGCGCTAGGCATCGCTTCGGTGATGGCCGCCGCCGGCCTGACTCACGGCGGTTTTTATGCGCATTTCGAGTCACGCGAGGATCTGGTGCGCGAGGTGGTGCTCCATGGACTTTCGCAGCGAAACAAACGCCTCGTGGATTCGGCGAGGGAAGGCGCGGGCATTGCCGACATCATCACGAGCTATCTGAGCGCGCGTCATCGCGATACACCAGGCAAGGGGTGTACCGTCGCTACACTGGGCCCAGAGATCGGCCGTCACTCCGACGGTACGCGCCAGGTCTTCACCGAGGGGGTGGAGACATTTCTCCGTCTGTTGGCCAGCCACTGGCTGCAGGGCACCCCCGAAGAGCGCTACAACCGCGCCATCGCCTTGTACGCCATGTTGATCGGCACCTTGCTTCTGGCGCGTGTGACAAACGACGCCGCCATGTCCGACCAGATCCTGTCCAGTGGTGCGAGGGCGGCTATCGAGTTGAGCGCAGCGCCCTGACATCAACCCTCGCGGGCGAGTACGACGGCAACCTTGCCGGGCAACGTGTGACCGGATTCCACCTGAGCTGACTCACCGTTAATTTCCAACGGTGAAGCGCTGATGGATCTGGCAATAACCGGCCGCACCTTGCCTTCGGTGTAGCACTCCACGGCCAGATGATGCACCACAGCGGCAGGCCCGCCTCACCACATATGGATGCGGGCAGAAGGAGGCAGATACATCGTGTCGCCCGGCTTCACATTAAATGCCAGGTACCACGCGTCGAGGTTGCGTACGGTAAGCGCCCTATAGCGGACGGGTGAATGCGCATCGGTCGCGAGCGAGGTGCGCAGGGCCTCGGGACGGGACTTGCCACGCCACGCCTGGGCGAACGCGAGGAAGAAGCGCTGGTCCCCGCTCAAGCCGTCCCTGACCGGCGCTGGCCTGCCGTCGAGTGACAGGTGGTAAGCGCGGTAGGCGATCTCGAGGCCCGCGAGGTCCGCGATGTTCTCGCTCAGCGTCAGCTTGCCGTCGATGTGCGTGCCCTTGATCGGTTCGTATTTTGAGTACTGCTGTGCCAGGGCATCGGCGAGGCTCTTGAACTGCTTTTCCGACGCCGGCGCCCACCAGTCCAGGAGCTGGCCGGTCGCGCCGAATTTCCGGCCCTGGTCATCGAAGAGGTGACTTATTTCGTGGCCAATGATGGCGCCGATAGCCCCGAAGTTTACGGCATCGTCGGAATTGCTCGCGAACACAGGTGGCTGGAGGATCCCGGCCGGGAAGACAATCTCGTTGGCGAAGGGGTTCGCGAAGGCATTGGCTGCCTGGGGTGGCATGAACCAGCCATTTCCGGCTTCCTTCCCGCTGAGCTGACTGATTTCCTGATCGTACGCAAACTGGCTGGCACGAACCTGGTTACCAAAGGCATCGTTGCGATCGATGTGGAGTGAGCCATAATCCGTCCACTTGTCCGGATAGCCAACGCCCATGGTGACGCCATCGAGCTTGGTCTTAGCCATGGCCCTCGTCGTATCCGACATCCACGTCGCCTGCGAGATGCACGCGGCAGTGGCATTCAGGAGCAAGCGAACCATGGTCTCCGCCTTCGCCTTCGCGGCGGGCGGAAAGTAGCGGGCAACGTAGGCCTGTCCGATCGCATCGCCCATGGATTCATTGACCATGGCGACGGCGAGCGTCGAGCGATCCTGCTCCCTGGCAACGCCGCGAAGCGTGCCTTTTTCGAACGAAAACTTCGCCCGCGCGAACTCGGCAGGCAGCACCGGCGACATGGTGGCAAGGACATGGAAGGCCAGGTAGTCGCGCCAGGCCTCGATGGGCACCTCAGTCATCAGGGCGGCTGCGCCCTTGAGGGCGCTTGGCTGGGAGACGATGACCCGGTGGACACCGCCGACGCCGGAGGAGGCGAGATAGCCCGGCCAGTCGACACCCGGCGCGAAATGGTTGATCTCTTCCGGCGACATCGGGTTGTAATGCGCCTGCACGTCCCTGTTCTGCACTTCCGTCCAATGAGTCGAGGCCAGACGGGTTTCCAGATCCAGAATGCCCTGCGCGCGCACCGCTGCGTCCGAAAGGCCGGCAAGCGATATCTCCTTTTGTATATAAGCAAGATAGGCTGCCCTGAGAGAACGTCCGCGTTCCGACGGGTCCGTATAGTAGGCAACGCCCGGGAGGCCGAGTCCCCCTTGCCCGAGGTAGGCTGCGAAAACGGTGCTGTCTTTCATGTCGCGGTGCACGTAGACGTGGAAAGGCACGTCCACGCCGTTGCGGTACAACGTTGCAAATGCGCTCGCCAGGTCCGATGCCGATCGGATGGCGAGGACACCCGCGAGTTGGCTTTCTGCCGGCTTCAGGCCGGCTCTTGCGATCCGGTCTTCATCGACGAAGGCCGCATACAGGTCGCCGGCTTTATCCAGGGCGGAGGCTTGTGGGCCCGTGTGCGCCGCCGCCTCGGTTACCAGGTTGCGGACGTTCGTCGACGCATCGTCGTCGAGGCGCTGTCCGACGCTCAAGGAAGAGTGATCGGCCGGTATCGAAGCAGTCGCCAGCCACTTGCCATTGGCATACTCGAAGAAGTCGTCTCCAGGTCTGACCGCCACATCCATCGTGGATCGGTCGATGATCGATGCGTGCGTTGCAGACGCGGCAGGCGTGTCGGCCTGGGCGATGCCCACCCCGAAGGCCAGCGCCATGGTGACAATCAACGATGTAGGCCTGGACATGGTCGGCACTGCATGCGCGGTCTTCATACTATTAAGGTTATCCATACTATAAAGCGCCCATGGCGCCGAGTTATCCCTGAAGCGATGTTGCAAAAAATGTGTCTCGAGACGTCGATCAGCCCACGGGGCCAAGAATCAGCGACGTCTTTCCCGTGGCCTGTCGTCCCGAGTGCAGCGCCGTCAAAGCCCGGTCGATGTCCACGAGGGTCCCCTTTACCCGGAGTCCGTCGTGTGGGCGCACGTAGCCCTTCTCGTGCCAGCGCACGGCGTGCCGCAGACCATCGGTCAGTCGTTCCCGAACTGCCGCCGACGCGTACTCCGGATCGGTGAAATAGCGAAGGACATTCGCATTGATGTGCGAGGCGCCCTTACTTGCGAGAATGTCATCGACAGGACTATGCGTCTCTGCCACGCGCGTGGTTTTGCCCGGCCCTACACCGAGCACGATCCATTTTCCGCCAGGTCGAACGGCACGCGCGCTCTGGACGAAGCTCGCTTCACTGTAGGTGGCGTCAAACACCACGTCGACGCCCTGTCCCCCCGTGAGATCGAGGAGGCGCGCCGTCAGGCGGTCGTCGCGGTAATCGAGGACTTCCGATGCACCACTGCGTTTTGCAAGCACGGTCGACTCGTCGCGTCCTGTGCTGGTGAAGACCGTTCCGGCGTCCAGTGCCCTGGCGGCGATCTGGATGGCGAGATGCCCGACACCGCCGCCGCCTCCCGGGATGAAAACCGTGTCACCGGGTTGCACGTGTCCCTGCAAACCTTCCCACGCGGCGAGAAAGGCCACAGGGAGCATGCCTGCGTCTTCGGTGCTCATCGCGTCGGGGATTTTGACGACGAGCCAGGTGCGCGCCACGGCGTATCCGAACGATTGGTCTGCCCAGCACCCGTCACGGGCGGGATCCAGCATCGCCATGACCCTGTCTCCCGGCGCGAATGCGGTCACGTCCGGACCGACCTTTACCACCACGCCCGCGGCATCGAAACCGAGCGGGGATGGAATCGACCGGTCGAGGAAATTGATGTCGGCGAGCTTTCGCTCGAGCGGGTTGAGCGAACTCGCATGGACCTCGATGAGCACTTCGTCGACACCGGGCAGCGGAACCCTGGTGTCGATGCGTTCAAGCGGCGATCCGACGGCGGTGACGGTGCTGCCGACGGCGGGGAATGATGCGGGGATGGGCACGGTTTTGTCCGGTTGAACCGCGTCATGGACGCGGGTGCACAAGTCGTCGAGCGACTGCAGGGAAAGGAACCCACCGAAGATATTTTCAGTCGCGGTGGTCTGGATTTCGTGGAGCACCCGGGCGAAGGTACGGATCGCAGGTGATCGGGCGCAGGGCGACACCGACGGATACCATTACCCGCCCGTTCAACCGAGTGTCGGCGGGTGCAGATAGCCCGGAGCGTCGGAGGACAGGGATGCTTTCAACTGCCGGGTCGATTCGTCGACGAGTACCTCGACCGTGCCTGATTCCAGCGCGGCGAGGACGCTGTCGGCAACCCCGGACGCCGGCATCTTTGGTACGTCAATGGCGGCAGTCATGTCGGTTTCGACAAAGCCGACGTGCACGCCGATGACCTGTGTGCCCTGACGGGCGAGCTCGATGCGGATCCCGTTGGTGAACGCCCAGATGGCCGCCTTGGACGCACTGTAGGCGGCGGAACCATCCACCGTAAGCCAGGTGAGCAACGAATGCACGTTTACGACTGCGCCACCACCATTCAGCTTCAGGACGGGCGCGAATATGCGGGTCATTCGTACCGGGCCGAGTACGTTCACCTGCATGTGCTGCTCCAGTACCGCCTCGACATCGTCGGCGAGAGCGCCGCCGGGTACGAGGATCCCTGCATTGTTGACGAGGACGTTCACGTCCCCAAGATCGGCAGCGACTCGCTTGATCTGAGCGGGGTCCGTAACGTCGAGAACGACGGGGACAACACCGTCGATCCCGGGATCATCGCCCTTGCGCGACGCTGCATAAACTTTCTTGACCCCGGCCTTCAGGAAAGCATGGACGAAAGCAAGACCGATGCCCCGGTTCGCCCCGGTAATCAGTACGACAGAGCCAGCGATTTTCATCGGTCTTCTTCTCGTAGGGAGTATATGCATAATCCAATGAACGAGGCGCGCGTGCAAGCCTGCTTCTGGATCGTATCGTTACCGGGCGTCAAAGGCTGACGGGGCAGGCGAGGGTAGGTCGTTCACGGCGGCGGCGGCCCTGCGCGTCTTACGTAGCAGGTACTCGCGTCTCAGCTTGAGTGCCAGTCCTCGGTGCCCGGCGCGGAGGATCGATCGGAGACCCCGGCCGCCTGCATGCGAGTCACTTTCTCCACCAGGCGGTGCAGCTTTTCATCCAGCGCGATGGCCGCATCGAGCAACGCAGAGCGCGGCGAAATCAGCAGGGACGAGGGTTTGACGTAATCGACCGAAGCGAGCCCGACGTCGTTTTCGTACACGATGAGTTCCACAGGCGCGAACAGCCCGGCAGTCAGGTCGTGACGAATCAGCGTGATGGCAATCATCGGGTTGCCGAGGATAATCCGCGTCGCTTTCCTCTGGACCCCGGCCTTTCCTATCCAGGAGCCGTGATCCAGCAGGGCAAACAGCATGAAATCGCTGGGCCCGACATGCACGGCCATCGCGCGTTGATATTCGTCCCAGGACGCAGCGTCGCGGGCAATGTCAGTGAGCGGGACCGGTTCGTGGCCGATATCGTCAAGCAAGTCGTCGAGGACGGATTCAAAGGGCTGGTCGCTCTCGAACGTCACCCGGGTGCCCGAAAAAACAGTCGTACCGAACTTGCTCATGGCTATCCAGAATAAAGGTTGAGTGAGTTGACGTTGGAAGTATAAGCATAATGCAAAAGGGTTTGATCAACATGACGGAGAGCCCGGTTTTCGCGGAACCGAGCACTGAATAGCCAGATCCCGTCGCTTCGCTTCCTGGCCATTTCCGCTATAAGACCGGTATTCCCATGTCCGACAGCCGCGGTGGTATGGTTATCGGAATACAAAGGCAGGGACTCTGACATGTATGAGGAACACCGCCGGGTCGTGGTTACGGGCCTTGGCACCATCAGCCCGGTCGGTAACGATGTCGCCACCGCCTGGAAAAACGTATACGAAGGCCGTAGTGGCATCGGCGGCATCAAGGCATGGGATGCAGCCAGCTATGCCACCCGGATTGCCGGCGAGGTGCGCCAGTTCGACGTGCATGACTGGATGCCTGCGCAAGCCGCCCGTCGCACCGACCCTTTCGTGCACTATGGGGTAGCGGCATCGATCCAGGCCTTCAACGACTCGGGTATTACCGTCAACGAAGAAAATGCGGCTCGCATCGGGGTCATGGTCGGTTCCGGGATCGGAGGCCTCGGCACCATCGAACAGGTGGGCACGACTGTCCATGAGACGGGGCCGCGCAAGGCGTCGCCTTTTTACATCCCTTCGATCATGGTGAACATGATTTCTGGCCACCTGTCGATCATGCTCGGCCTGAAGGGGCCGAACATGGCGACAGCCACGGCGTGTACCACCTCTACCCATTCCATCGGACTTGCGACCCGCCTCATCCAGTTCGGCGACGCGGACGTGATGATTGCTGGCGGGGCGGAACAATCCCTGACGTCGACAGCGCTCGCAGGGTTTTGCTCGGCGCGCGCCATGTCGACGCGCAACGACGAGCCGCAGCGGGCGAGCCGTCCGTGGGATCGCGACCGCGATGGCTTTGTCCTGTCGGATGGGGCCGGAGCCGTGGTCCTCGAAGAGCTCGGACACGCGCAGCGACGTGGGGCCACTATTTATGCCGAGGTCGTCGGCTTCGGCATGGGCTCGGATGCGTTTCACGTGACGTCGCCGCCGGCAGACGGGGCAGGGGCCGCGCGAAGCATGGCAGCCGCGCTGCGCGATGCAAGGCTTCGTCCGTCGGACGTTCGTTACCTCAACGCACACGCCACCTCGACCGGGCTCGGGGATATCGCAGAGGTCCAGGCCATTCGTCGCGTCTTCGGGGCGGACGCAGCGACCCTTGCAGTGAGCTCGACGAAGTCGACCACCGGACACCTGCTTGGTGCGGCCGGCGCGGTCGAGGCCATCTACACGATTCTTGCCATGCGCAACGGCATTATCCCGCCCACGATCAACCTCGACGAGCCCGATGACGGGTGTGACCTGGACTTCGTGCCGCATACGGCCCGGCAGGCGATCGTTGACGTTGCCATGTCGAACTCGTTCGGCTTTGGCGGGACCAACGGCACGCTGGTGTTTCGGAACATGCACTGAAAAGACCCTCGTGCACGCACGAGGGTCGATCGGCCTCAGCTCTTGAGAAAGCCGAGCAGATCCTGATTGACGCGGTCCTTGTCGATGACGATGAGGCCGTGGGAGGCTTTTTCGTAGACAACGAGCTTGGCGCCCTGGATGAGCCCTGCCGACAGCTTTCCCGAAAGTTCGAACGGGACGATCTGGTCGTCGCTTCCGTGGATAACGAGGCTCGGAACGCTGATCGCCTTGAGGTCGCCGGTGAAGTCCGTTTCCGCAAAGGCCCCGATCGCGTGGTAAGCCGCGGGCATCCCGGTGGCCATGCCCTGGCGCCAGAACGAATCACGGACGCCCTCGGACACCTTCGCACCGGGCCGGTTGAAGTTGTAATACGGCATCGTGACGTCCTTGAACCACTGCGAGCGGTCGGCCAGGACAGCCTCGCGCATGCCGTCGAATACAGACATCGGAGCGCCCTTCGGGTTGGCGGGTGTCTGCAGCAGGTGCGGGGGAACGGCACCCACCAGCGCTACCCTGGCCACCCGGCCCTGGCCATGGCGACCGATGTAGCGGGCCACTTCGCCACCACCCATGGAGTGACCGACCAACGTGACGTCCTTGAGGTTCAACGCCTCGATGAGGGCGGCAAGGTCGTCGGCATACGTGTCCATGTCGTTGCCATGGAGCGGCTGGCTCGAGCGACCGAAACCACGACGATCGTGTGCGATGACCCGATAGCCGCGCTCGGCGAGAAAGAACATCTGGTTTTCCCACGCATCGGACGACAGCGGGTAGCCGTGCGAAAACACGACGGCCGGGCCTTTGCCCCAGTCCTTGTAGTAAATCACCGTGCCATCGGCGACCGTCAGCGTGTTGGCCGTGAGTCGGACGGACTTGTCCACCCTGGCGACCGTGGCCGGGCGCGCGTCGGTGCCGGCGAAGGCAGCGGAGGTGACGGCGCCCATGGCGAGGCCGACAGCAGTGGATCCTGCGCCAACGAGTATCTTTCGGCGGGCAAGGAGTCCGGCGTTTTCGCCGGGAGGAAGAGTGGACATGGTCAAGGCCTTCTGGTGATCGAGAAGCTATCTAGTGGTAGATAGATCGTAGACTGACGATTTGCGATGTGTCAACATCTATCTATCAATAGACAGGCGAGGTGGCTTGTGACCGATACGAAAGAAGAAATCATGCGAACCGGGCGGCTCATGGCCCAGGCGGGCGGGTACCAGTCGCTCAGCTTCCGGGATATCGCCCTCGCCGTCGGGGTCAAGAGCGCGAGCATTCACTATCATTTTCCAACCAAGGGCGACCTTGGCGCCGCTCTGGCTGACCGGTACGCGGACGACATGGGCACGTTCCTGGATGGCCTGACGGCTGCCTTCGTGGACATCTCGACCACGCTCAGGACTTACACGGCGCTTTTTCGCGAGCCGCTCGTCAACGGAAACCGGATGTGCCTGTGCGGCATCATGGCCGCCGAGCACGACCAGCTGCCGGCCGAAGTCCGGGCCGGAGTCAACCGCTTCACTGACGTCAATGTCCACTGGCTGACGAACCTGCTCCTTCTGGCGAAGCTTGAACGGGCCAGACCCAAGGCGGCTCGGCGTGCTCTCGCCATATTTTCGGCCATCGAAGGTGCACAGCTCATCGCGCGTGGAAAAAACGATGTGTCTGCCTATGACGAAACACTGGATGCTTACCGCGCGATCGGACTTCTGCCATGAAGATGTCACGCTCGCTTGCACTGCTGTCGATAGCTGCCTTTTCCGCACCCGCGATGGCGGTGAAGCCGGTCGAACGAACTCCCGTCCCGGCCATTACGCCAGAGGTCGAGGAGCAACTGCGCGCGTCCTACGTGCGCCTGATTGACGCTGAAAACGCGCACGACCTGCCTGCGGTCAAACGTCTTTTCGTCGACTCGCCCACGGCCTTGCTTGTCGCCAGGACGCGTACGGCAGAGGAAGGCAACTGGGCCGGCTTCTGGGGCACCGGCACGGCCGTGTCTCACATTGGTGACTTGTTCGGAGGCGTTTTCGTCATTACGCCCGATTTCAGCCGGGAGCGTGCGACGTTGCTTGCATCCGGAGTCGGCCAGACCTATGTGCCTGTCCAGATCGCTGTCGCGTACGCCGGGCAGTCGGGAACGCCAAAGCCGTTTCTGATGATCCTCGACTGGGTTCGCGTCGGAGGGGAGTGGAAGATCATCACTGATATCGCCATCCCCGTGCCGGCGAGCCCGGCAGCACACGTGTAACGCAGGGAACGATGCGCGATCGGCTTCCTAGACGGGGAAGTCGACCGCATGCAGGGCGAGCACGGCGCGGGGCCTGAAGCCCAGCCGCTCGTAGAGCCGTATGGCCACCGCGTTAGACTCCGATACGTGCAGGAACGAAGCGATCCCCTGCGCTTCATGGCGCGCCATGAGTGCAAGCATCACGTCGCGACCGAAACCGTTCCCCGTATGCCCCGGGGCCGTGCAGACGCCACTGATCTCGCGGGCCCCCGGTACCGTCATGCGCTCACCGGCCATCGATACCACGGTCCCGTCCACCTTGATGCCCACATAGGTACCAAGCGACGCCGTCTGGGCGCGAAAAAAATCCGGAAATGCCACGGCGGTCAAGGCATTCATCGCGGGCCGGTCGTTTTCATCGAGGACGACAGCGGTGTTCGCTGGAGACGGCAAGGCCGTCCCTGCGAGACGTATCATCTGAAGAACCGGGGAAACGGCGGTCGTGGTCCAGAGTCGCATGTCCTGCGTGGGCACGGGCCCCAGGAAATAACGCTTGCCCACCAGTCCCCTGGCTGACGAAACGCGGGTCGCGCCGTCGGCGACTGAGACGAACGGTGCATGGTCAGCCGGATACCAGAGTAGCGGGCCGTTACGCCCGGCGAGTGATGCGTGTTGACCGGACAACGTATGCCAGACGGGATTGTCCAGAAGTAAGTCGAGGTTCGGTGTGGACATGGAAAGTTCTGCCGGTTCGATCAGGATGAGATGGTGTGCCGACGACGGGCTTTTATCGCGGGACATTAGGTATGATGGATATCATATCGTGTGCACGGCAGGCAACACGTGCCGGGCTGCCTCGAGCGGGTGTCGGCCGGAACTCGGCACCCGCCGTGTACCACCCCGTCCCGGCAAGTTTTCTCACCCATGCGCGTCACGAAACCACACGTCCATCTATCCGGCTCCCCGACATGACCCTTCGCACCGCGGCTCTCGCCGTTCTCCTGGTCCTCCCGTCCGGCGTGATGGCCACGGGGCCAGCGCCTGACTCGCGTGAACCAGGGATCGTCGCGGCAACGCCCAGGATGCTCACGCCGACACCCGACCAGGTGACGGCCTCCAGGCTCTCGTCGGCCTTCCTGGAGCGCTTCCACTATCACCCGGTCGCATTCGACGCAGCGTTCTCTGCGTCCGTCCTCGACCGGCTGGTCAAGGCGCTGGACCCGTCGAGGTCTTACTTCACGGCAGCGGACCTGGACAGCTGGCGCGACCTGCGAAAAACGCTGGCCACGGACCTCGACAATGGCGACGTCGCGCCAGCGTTTGCGCCCATCAACCGTTTCCTCGAACGATCAAACGAGAGCATCCGGTACGCGCAGAAACTGTCGGCGAATGGATTCGACTTCACGTCGAGGGAGTCAGCTGATATCGACCGCAAGGCCGCACCCTGGCCGACATCCAACGAGGAACTCCACGAGTTGTGGCGAAAAAGGGCCAAGGACGAATGGCTCAGGCTGAAGCTCGCCGGCCAGACCGATAGCCAGATCAGGACGACGCTCGACCGTCGGTACGCCGCTATGCTTCGGCGCCTTGAAAAAACGACCGCGTCCGATGCATTCGAGCTGGTCATGACGGCCTGCGCCGAGTCTGCCGACCCGCACACCGATTACTTCGTACCCCGGGTCGCGTCTCAGTTCAACACGGAGATGTCGTTGTCGCTTGACGGTATTGGCGCGTACCTCCGCGAGCATGACGATTACATCCAGGTGACGGAGCTGGTAGCGGGAAGTCCCGCCGGCAAGTCGGGCAAGATCCATGTGGGCGACCGCATCGTAGCCATCGGCCAGGGGGAGTCAGGGCCCTACGAAGACGTTATCGGTTGGCGGGCCGACGACGTGGTGGCCCTTATCCGCGGCAAGGCCGGCAGTGCGGTGAGGCTGGAGTTGTTGCCCGATGGATCGGCCAGCGATGCCAGCCTCACGCGCGTAGCCCTGACACGCCGCAAGGTTTCCATGGAAGACCAGGCGGCCAGCTCCACCATTATCGAGTCGGTCGACAATGGCGTGCTACGGACGATCGGCGTCGTCACCGTTCCTTCCTTTTACGAGGACTTCGATGCACACCATGCCGGTGATCCGAATTATCGAAGCCTGACCCGTGACGTCTCCGGGATGCTTGCTGATTTCGCGAGGAAGCATGTCGACGGCGTCTTGCTCGACTTGCGCAACGATGGCGGCGGCTCGCTGGGCGAGGCCTCGGGCCTCGCGGGTCTCTTCATGGGACCAGGGCCGGTGGTCCAGGTACGCAATGCCCATGGAGAGGTCGACGTCCAGAAAGCGCCCGCCACGCCCGCGAGCTGGACCGGCCCGCTTGGCGTGCTGGTCAACCACGGCTCGGCATCGGCATCGGAGATTTTCGCCGCAGCCATTCAGGACCGTGGCCGGGGCATCATCATCGGCGAACGGACATTCGGAAAGGGCACGGTGCAAAACCTGGTGGACCTCTCCACCTTCATGGACGGCCCGAAGGTCGCCCTTGGCGAGCTGAAAATGACGATTGCAGAGTTTTATCGAATCAATGGCACAAGTACCCAGCTGCTTGGCGTCACTCCGGACATCACGTTTCCCGACCAGGGCAACGAAGCCCTGTTTGGCGAGTCCAGCTACGACAACGCACTGCCCAACTCACATATCCCTGCCGTTGCGTTCGAGAGGAGCCCGCCGTCGGGCGCGACGACAGGCGACATCGCGCGCCTTCACGAGGCCCGCGTCGCCCACTCATCGCGATGGGCCCTGATGCTCGATGAACTCAAGGCATCCCAGCACGCACTCTCAGTCAGATCCGAGTCGCTGAACCTGGCGGAGAGAAAGGCCGCACGGAACGCCGAACTCTCTGCGGCCAGGGCTCTTCGGGCCCGGCACCTGGCCATTGATGCGAGCGAAGGAGTGCATGATGCTGACGACGCTTCAGCGGTTGAAGGCGACGACGGCCTGGTTGCCACCGAGCGCAAGCTTCCGGCCCGATGGCCGGCTACGAAGTCCAACCCCGCAACGGATCCCCAATTGCAGGAGGCCGCCCAGATCGTCGCCGACAAGGCGCCGACTGCCGCATTCCTTGCCCATGGCGCCCACAGCTGAGCCGCTGTCGGGGCTATGGGAATCGGCCTGTTTTTTGTGTATAAATGTGCAATTGCACATCAATGGAGATCATCATGAAGCCGTTTCCGCGCATTGCCCCGCAGGGGCCTGTCACCGCCGACGACCGGGCGAGTGCCATCGATTTCGTCAACCGCGTCAACTGGTTCTTTGAAACGTGGGACGTAGAATCGATGCTCGAGTCGTTCCAACCCGACGGAGTCGCTTTTCACTTCCATGGGACTATCAGGGGCAAGGAAGAGATGCGGCATTTCTTTGAGCATGATTACCCCTACCTCATTCCCGGCGTAAGCCGCAACGCCACGAATCACATCGTCGATCAGGACGGCGACGGCGTAGCCGTCCGTTACCAGAACCTGCTCATCCGGCATGCACTGCCCGAAGACGCCTTGAAGGTTGGCGCGGGTGAAGTCATGGAGAGCCGGGATGACTTGCCGGCTATCTGGCTCTACTCGCCGATGCTCGACCGCCTTCGCCGCACGCCGGGCGGGGAGTGGAAGATCTTTGAGCGCTACATTGGTGGCTCGACTACCAACGCTCGCCTGACGCCCGGGCGCACCGATGCGACGTACTTCTCGCCCTACCTGCCGAGGCTCTGACCGAGCCGGGCGGGGTGTGTCTTCATCGACACCCCGCCTGACGCCCGTCAGTCGCTGAACGGCAAAGCGAGGATGGTGTTTCGCAACGTCGCGGCACGCTCCTTGCCGGCCGTCTTCTCAAACTGCTTCTGGGCGTCCTTCCATAGCGGCACAGCCGCTTGATGCAGGGCGGCGCCGGATGCCGACAGCGACAGGTGGATGGCGGATTTCGGCCCCGATGGCTCGCTGTCGAGGTAACCCCTGGCCTGGAGGGGCCGAAGTGCGCGAACAAGCGTCGTCCGCTCCATCACCATGTGATCTGCCAGTTCCGCGATGGAGATGGCCGGGTATTCCTCCACCATCGCGAGTATGGAAAACTGCGAAATGGAAAGTCCGACCGGGGACAGATGGCTGTCGTACAACCGCGTCAGATAGCGGGCATTCCGTCTCGCGGCAAGGCAGTGGCAGAGATCGGGTCCGGCGGGATTCTTCATGACTCGGTGACCAGTAGGGCGCTTGGGGAAAGCTCATGGGCGCGTTTGCACATGGCGATACGCTCATACTTCACCTTAGGTGTGCAGATGCACACAAGTCAAGCTCGTGACTGGGCTTGAGCGCTCGCTGCATGATGCAAGGCTCTTGCGTCGACTACCATGTGATAGATAGTTCTTGACAGGCGGGGTAGATCGTCTACCATTCCGGATACCTATCGACCGATAGATAGACACGTAACCCACACAGGAATCCAGATGAAAATTTACGACACGCCAGGCTTCCCCAATCCCCTCAGGATCCGCATCGTGGTCGCCGAGAAGGGCCTGACCGACCAGATCCAGTTCGTGCCCGTCGATCTTCCGGGCGCGGAGCATAAGCTGCCTGCTTTCCTTGAACTCAATCCGCTCGGTACGGTGCCGGTGCTTGAACTTGATGACGGGACCTTCATCTCCGAATGCACCGCCATTACCGAATACCTCGATAACATCGACGGGTCGCCCACGCTCACCGGGAAGACCGCGCGTGAGAAAGCGGTGGTGCATATGATGCAGAAGCGTGCCGAATCAGAGCTCATCGATGCCATCGGCATTTACTTCCACCATGCGACGCCGGGCCTTGGTCCGGTGCTGCAGGCATACAAGAGCCCCGAGTGGGACGGGCGCGAGGCGTGGGGCCAGCGTCACCGCGACAAGGCCGTCGCTGGTATGCGCTATTTCGATCAGGTGTTGACCTCGTCGCCTTATGTGGCAGGCGATTCGTTCAGCATGGCAGACACCACCGTCCTCGGTGGCCTTCTGTTTGCGCATTACGCGGGGATCTCCGTTCCCGAAGAGTGCAGGGCGCTGCTTGCCTGGAAGAGCCGTGTCGATGAACGGCCCAGTGTGAAAAACCCTGCCTGAATCGGTCGTGGCACGCAGGACGCGTTTACGTCCCGCGTGCCACGGACTTTTGATCGCGCACGCCCTCATGGTCTTCCGGCTCATCGACCAGCGCTCCTGTACATCCTGGTGCCGGTCTTGTCCTGCTGGTTTCCTGTCCTGAATCGCGAGGAAAACCCTGTGTCCAACAGCCTTATCGTCACCACCGATGACGGTTCATTCAATGCATACATCGCACGACCAGCTCTTACGCCCGCGCCCGTCGTCGTGGTCATCCAGGAGATTTTCGGCGTCACGGGCGGACTTCGCTCGATTGCAGACGATCTGGCTTCCGATGGCTTTATCGCGGTATGCCCAGACCTCTTCTGGCGGCTGGAACCGGGTCTCGAATTGTCCGAGCATGATGAGGCGGACTGGAAGAAGGCCCTGGCGCTTTATTCCAGCTTTGATATCGATGCCGGGGTCAGGGACATCGCTGCGACCATCGCCGCAGCGCGGCGGCTTCCCGAAACGACGGGGAAAACAGGTGTCATCGGGTTTTGCCTTGGTGGTCTGATGAGTTTCCTGACTTCTGCAAGAGAAGACGTTGATGCTGCCGTGGACTACTACGGTGGCAGGACGGACGAATTCGTGGGGGAGGCGGTCCTGTCGACAACGCCGTTATTGCTGCATCTGGCAGGGAATGACGCGTTCATGGACCAGAACGCACAGAAGAAGATATCGGCCACACTCCGTGACAACCGAAATGTCGAGATCATCAGATACCCCGGCCGCGATCACGCGTTTGCCCGGCCACGGGGTGGCCACTACCACGCCGACGACGCTCTGCGGGCCAACACCAGAACGCACACGTTCCTCAAGGAACACCTGTTCTGAGGCGGGCGTCTGATCAAAGTGAGCCCGGGTGGTAGCTGTATCCATGTTGCGTGACTGGTTCGATGCGGTCGTTCGCCGCCCGTCGGTGCGACGGGATTCCAGCGCGTTCGGAACGCGGCCGCCTCCCCACCACGGTAATCCTCTCTTCTACCGCGACGCTGGCCAGGCCCTTCCCGGGGCATGACCAGCGCGAGTGGCTTCCCGCTACGCAAGGCCTGGCTTCGGGTCGTGCACGCCGTGAGCATGTGCATCTAAAGCAGGCCGAGCTGCGTGGCCTTCAGCGTCGCCGCCGCCCGGGTCGAGCAGTCGAGTTTGCGAAAAATGCTCTCGACATGCGTACGCACGGTGCTTGGGCTGATCGAGAGAAGCCGAGCCACGGACTTCGAGCTCTCGCCCAGGCTGATGGCGCGAAGAATCTCCGTCTCCCGTGCCGAGAGCGCCGCAGGGCTTTGCGCATGGATCGGAGCCCGCCCCGGCGCCGGCGTGTGTACGACCGCGTTCACGACTGCCGGGTCAAAGCGCCCGGTTCTTGCCTCCGAGAGAAGCAAGTCGGCTGCGGCGTCATCGCTCATGGCGGCACGCCAGGGGCGCGGTGAACGAAGTGCTACCCATGCGTTGGCCACCTGCAATATCGAATACTCGACCGACGTGACCGTGGACGTGCCGCGGAAATACCCGGTCCCGTCGGCGCGCTCGAACGCGTGGGAGGCTAGTGCAGCCTCCCTCTCCAGGACAGGGACCTGGCGGCCGGCGGCGGCCGTCCAGTAAGGAACCAGGCGAACTTGTTCCCAGGCAGCGGCAGACAAGGGCCCCGGTGTCTGCCATACCACGTTGGCCACGGAGGCTCTGCCAATCCCATGCAGCATGCCAGCGCACTTGAGGGAGGTCACCTTGTCGTCGCCAAGGCCAAAGGCGGTCGCACAAAGCGAGGCGACGTGCGAAACCCGTCTCGAATGCCCGGTCATGCAGGGCATCTTCAAATCCACCACGTCGCCCACCACGCCGAGCGACACGCGCTCATTGCGCGCCGTAGTGGCGTCTGTCCTGCCTGCTTCGTCGAGCAAGGCAAGCCAGTCCGGCATTCGCGCAAGGGTCTGGTTTACGAGCGAGCGCGGGTAGAGTGATCCCGCGCGCTCTTTCAGCAGCGCCGCAGCCGCGCGCAGGCCGTAGACGCGAGAGAAGATTTCGATGTCACCTGCGAGGACGACCACCGGGACGCTTGCCGGCAGGCTGCTGCTGACCGGGTCGAAGAGTCGACCCAGGGCGGCTCGGACGGATACATTGAGCCCCAGCGCATGGCCGACTTGTGTTGCAACGTCACAGTGAATGCGGCCAAGTTCGGGCAGGGTGTCGAAAAACTTCGATGGGACGAGCGGTCGCCCGGGCGTTCCGAGGCGAAGCGACAGCATGGCCTCGCGCCCGTCGACGTCGTCACCCAGCAGATCTGAGAACTCTGCAGCATTTGCCGTGCAGCCAGACCACCGAAGCATCGCGACGCTCCACACATCGGCGATCTCCGGGTCATCCATGCCGAGGTCCCGCGCAATGAACGAAGCGATGGATGCCGCGCGTACCGAATGGTTTCCCGGTTGTCCCATGCTCAAGTCGCCCACGTAGGCGAGTGCGTGCATTGCAGCACCTGACGGAACGTCAGGGATGGCATCGACGCTCCTGGCACGCGGTCCGGTGGCGCGTGCCTCGATCGTATTCATATGCACCTCCTATCCGGCGTTTGACCGATGGTGGTCGAGCGGCTTAACGACCAAAGTGCTTTTCCCGGCGGACCCACCGCCTTTGTACTGGAGAAGCGTGATGAAGAACTGGCTCAAGAAGGCCGCCCTTGCGGTTGCAGTGGCAGGCAGCGGGATGGCGTTCGGCAACGACGAGGTGAGCGTTCGCGATCTCTCGGGAAAAAACGTCGTTCTCGTTCATGGCGCGTGGGCGGACGGATCGAGCTGGTCCAGGGTCATTCCCATCCTCGAGGCGAGAGGCCTCCACGTCGTATCCGTGCAGATTCCGCTGACTTCGCTGGAAGACGACCTCGCTGCAACCAGGCGTGTATTGCTCCAGCAGAAGGGCCCGGTAATCCTGGTGGGCCACTCGTGGGGTGGTGCGGTCATTACCGAAGCGGGCGCTGCGGCGAACGTCAAGGCGCTGGTGTACGTGGCAGCTTTCGCTCCGGACAAGGGGCAGAGCGTCAACGATCTGCAAAAGGGAGCGCCTCCGGCACCGTGGATGTCGTCCCTTCAGGTCGACAGCGGTGGCTATACGACGCTCGCTACCGATGCTTTCATCGCCAACTTCGCGCCTGACCTGCCGCGCGGTGAGGCCAGGATTCTCGCAGCCACGCAGGTTCCGTGGTACTCGGGCTCGCTCGACGAAAAGATCGTCGTCGCGGCGTGGCGGACCAAGCCGTCGTGGTTTGTCATCACCGGTCAGGACCACATCATTCCGACCCAGGCGCAGGATGCCATGGCGCTCGGGATCCATGCGCACGCCGTGCATGTCAACAGCAGCCACGTCGTCATGCTGTCCCATCCGCAGGAAGTGGCGGAAACGATCGTGGAAGCTGCGCGCGAGAGCCAGTAGGGCTTCGAAGGTACGTTTCATTGTCCATGGCGAGCGCTATCAGGGAGCGCTCGCCTTGATGAGCAAGGTCTCGGTACCGAAGTCGATGACCGCTACGTTCGCGAGCATGAAGTCAGCCCCGAGTGTCGCCTGGACCCCACCGGGTTTCTTTCGCGAGCCGTAGGCGTCCAGGTTCCAGATCCACGGCTGGATAGGCGCCGCGTGCTGCATGTCGATGTCGACCCTGAGGGGCCGTTTGGCAACAAACACATTGCCGACGGCTCCCGCAGGGCCGGCGAATTCATCCACCTTCGGGCCGAATGCGATACCGGCGGTCCTGGCAAACCCCTCGTCGAGCGTATTCGCTCCAACCGTGCTCACCTGAAACTGAGTCGCCACGCCATTGACGGTGCCAGATACGTAATAGGAACCGCTCGCTGCATCCCAGCGCATCTTGTGCGCGACCCACCCTTGTGACACCAGCCGCGCGTCTTCCGTCTTTCCGTCGTCCGGAGACTCGGGCAAGCCGACCCTTCCCTGGTCGTAGTCGACGATGACCCGCTTGTCCCGGAGCCACTTCATGCCCAGCATCCCCTCCATCGGGGGATCCTGTGGCGCCTCGAAGACCGTCAGGGGCACATCGGACGCCGAGCTGGTCCCCACCGTCAGCGACTTGAGCGTCGTATCGGCGCGCCCAAGCTCGCTGACCTTGCCCCGGGACTCGATGCCATACGCTGACTTCTTGACGAGGTTGTCGATGCCCGCGCGCGCGGCGTTGGCGTGGGTGGTCATGGCATAGAAACTTGCGTTGGCATGAACCATGAAGAGAAAAGGTTTGCCGTTCACTGCGACATGCACGAAGGGGCGGGTACCGGACACCTGCCTGAATTCGATGGGCTCGTAGCTTGTCCGCGCGGAGCCCGCCGACGCAAAGGAGATTGCCAGCGCTGCAGAGAAGAGGAGGGCAGGGGACGAAGATCGCATCGGGTTTGCTCCGGGTTCGTGGCGGGAAGGCCATCCATTTCTTCTGGAGACTATAGGATGATAAAAATCATTTAACCATAAAAAATGCCTATCGCGGCAATAGGAAGGAACCATTGGAGTATCTCCATCGCGCGGGCGCATGATTCGCCGCACTGCACCGAAGAGGTGCCCCCCAGGGAACACACGTGAAGTACAACAAGATTGCAGGTGCAGTTGCTGCACTGGTATTGACGATGACAATCGCCGGCACCTCCGCTGGCCAGGATGTGCATCTGACGACGGATGCTGGCGCCCCGGTGGGCGACAACCAGAACTCGCAGACCGCTGGTGCGAACGGTCCGGTCCTCCTCCAGGACGCTCATCTGATCGAAAAACTGCAGCACTTCGACCGCGAGCGCATCCCGGAACGCGTCGTGCATGCTCGCGGAACCGGTGCTTTTGGCGTGTTCCAGCCAGCCGGTGACCTGTCCGACCTGACGACCGCGAAAGTGTTTTCCCCAGGCACTTCCACCCCGGTGTTCGTTCGCTTCTCTACGGTGATGGGCTACCGCGGCTCCCCCGAGCAAGCCCGCGATCCGCGCGGCTTTGCCGTGAAGTTTTACACCCAGCAAGGGAACTGGGACATGGTGGGCATCAACTGGCCCATCTTCTTTATCCGCGACGCCATCAAGTTTCCTGACTTCGTGCATGCCAACAAGCCGAGCGCCGTGACCGGCGTGCAGGATCCGGATCTCGCTTTCGACTTCTTCGCCCATTCGCCCGAAGCGACCAACATGCTCACCCATCTGTATTCGGACGACGGCATGCCCGATTCGTACCGGCACATGGACGGCTTTGCGGTGCACGCATTCAAGTTCGTCAATGCACAGGGGCAGGTGCACTACGTGAAGTTCCACTGGAAGAGCCTGCAGGGCATCCACGATCTGCGCCCATCCGAGGTCGGCCCCTCGATCGGGAAGGACTGGAACCTCAATACGAACGATCTGTATGCAGCCATCCGCGACGGCAATTCACCGAAGTGGGATCTGTATGTGCAGGTGCTCGAGCCCGGGGATCTGGCGAAGTTTGACTTCGATGCCCTCGACGACACGAAAGTGTGGACGGGCGTGCCTGAAAAGCGCGTGGGTACGATGACGCTCAACCGGGTTCCGGACAACTACTTCGAAAGCACGGAAGAGTCCGCTTTCGCCCCGTCCCGTCTTGTCCCGGGCATCGAGCCGTCCGAAGACCGCATGCTGCAGGGGCGCCTCTTTGCGTATGCCGATACGCAGATGTATCGGCTCGGCGCGAACTACAACACCATCCCCGTCAACAGGCCAGCGGTCGGCGTCCACAACGAAGACCAGGATGGCGTCATGAACGCGTCGGGCAGGAAGGGTGAAACCAACTATGAGCCGTCGGGCATCGCCGAAGTTGGCGAAGATGCGCATTACAAGTCGGTCCAGCTTGCGTTGGAAGGGACTACGCAGCAGCGCGCGCTGGGCAAGCCCCGCAACTTCTTCCAGGCCGGCGAGTACTACAGGTCGCTGACGAAAGAAGGCAAGCAGGATCTCGTGACCGCGCTCGGTGGTGACCTGTCGCACGTCCATAACCCTGCCAACCAGTACGCCATGCTGTCGTACTTCTACAAGGCCGACGCCGACTATGGCACCCGCCTGAGCGAGGCAGTCCACGCCGATGTTTCCAGGGTAAAGGCCGCCGCCGCAGCGCTGTCTGATTGACCCGCCGGAGGGATGGCCGTTCCGGCGGCCATCCCTCCCTTTTTGCTACATCAGGAAGTCGCCGGTGAAGAAGTCCCTGGTTACCACCGCCTGGCTCATGGGGCCGTTCGTCGTCCTGCTGGGTGTGTACTCGTTGTTTCCGGACGTCAGGCTTGCCTTGCGCGGCTTTCCCGTCGCCGAGCCCGTACAGAAGCACGTCGATCCTCACATCTACGACCCCGAGTGGTTCGACGCCGCGCGTGCGGGCCGCTTCGATATCCTTGGCGCATTGCTCGACGCCCATTACCCCATCAATACGAAAACGCGGGCCGGATACACAGCCGTCATCCTTGCCGCCTACGACGACCAGCCTGCTGCACTTGCCTTCCTGATGCAACGAGGAGCAGACGTGTGCCTGGCTGACAAGAATGGAAACACGGCACTGATGGGCGCGTTATACAAGGGCGAAATGAATATCGCCTACACGCTGGCGATGGCGGGTTGCCCCGTCGACCAGACCAACAACGCTGGGGAAACAGCCCTGGCCTTCGCAGCCTTGTTCGGGCACACCGACATCATTCCGCTTCTGGTCAAACAGGGCGCAAACCCGGACCACCGGGACGGAAAAGGCAAGACGGCGCTGATGATTGCGCTCGATCAGGGCAACGTGCGTGTCGTCGAGGCGCTCGACGCGCTTCACGCACGGCCAGGAGTTTCGGCCCGGTAGGGTCAGTCCGGAATCATCGCCATGACGGCCTTTCGACCCGCGCTCAGGAGCTGGTTCGACGTGGATGCGTCGTTGACTGCACGGGACAGTGACAGCGTGCCCACCATGGACGCAAACATGCTCATGGCGATATTCCTGCGTGCCGCAGGCGTCAGTCGCTTGGGAAGGCAGCCGCGGATCAAAGCGAGGGACCCTTCGAGTTCCGCGGTAAACGATTCCCTCAAGGGGTCGGAGCCGCGGGCGATTTCCGGTGCGAGGGCTGCGGCTGGGCATCCACGCCCAGGATTGTCACGGTGAGTCGGGCTCAGATACCACTCGACGATGCCGGCAAGGTTTTTTTCCCTCGCAAGTTGCCGGATGGTGGCTCCGTTGGAGATGACCAGTGCTTCCCGGGCAAGATCGTCCTTGGACTCGAAATGGTTGTAGAAGCCGCCTTGCGTCAAGCCGATGCCTCCCATCAGGTTGGCGACGCCCACGGCCGCGATGCCCTCTTCCCGGAACCGGCGGGCGGCTTCGTCTAGAATGCGGCTTCGCGTAATGGCCTTGTGACCCTCTTCGTAGCGCATGTGGATAACCGGTCGATGCAAGCCCGGACAGGGCGACGCCTGACATTGTATGACACTGGAAATTCTCCTGCTTGCCGGGTCCCTTCCGGACGACCGCTGCGTCCTGTGCGTGGCTTCAGGATTCGCCTGGCAGGAGCCATCCGAAGACCAGCGCATGCAGGTCCTCGATCGCATCCTTGCTTTGATCCACCTTCGAGCGGAGCAGTGCCCCCTGGAGGGCGTTGACGATATGCCGGGCCAACTGCTGCGGCGGGCCCTGGGTGGTCCACATGCCACCATCCTGTGCAGCGCTGATGACGCGTACGAACGGCTTCTCCCACTCCCTGAAAATGGCGGTCAGGCAGCTTCTGATGGACTCGCTGTGGCCCGACAGCTCAACCGACAGGTTGCCGATAAGGCAACCGCGGTAGGCGTCGGAACCATCTCCGTCGGCTGCAGCCTGGATCATGGCCTTCACCCTGGCGGCCGGAGCGAGGGCGACATCGGCGGCGATCGCGTCGGCGACCTCGAGCCAACGGGCAAAGTAGAGGTTGAGCGCTTCGACGGCGAACGCTTCCTTGCTGCCGAAGTGGCCGAAGAACGAGCCCTTGGGGACACCAGCCGAGATCGCAATGGCATCGACCGATGTCTGTGCAAATCCCCTGGCGTGGAGGGCCAGAACGCCGGCATCGAGAATCTCAGCGCGTTTGGATGGGCGAGCCATGGCAGGGTCCTGTGGGTCGGAGCCACAGCGTAACAGACCGTGCGGTCAGTTTCCCTTGACGTTGGTAAACTGACTGGTCAGTATTGAATCGGCACCCGGATCCTCCGGGTAGTACGGAATCCCGATGAAAGCTGCTGTCTATTACGAAAATGGTGCACCGGAGGTCTTCAGGTACGAGACCGTGCCGACCCCCGCGCCCGGGGACGACGAAATCCTTATCGAAATCGCCTACGTGTCGATCGAGGGCGGCGACCTCATCAGCCGCGAGTTCACCCCGCTTCCTTCGGTGCCTCACATCGTGGGCTACCAGTGTTCCGGCGTCGTCGTCGATGTCGGGAAGTCGGTTACCCGGTTCCATCCCGGTGACCGTGTGGTCACGATCATGGGGTCCGGTTCGCACGCCGAATTCGCCGTGGCACCTGAGCGCGACACGTGGCACGTCCCTGCAGGCCTGTCGATGAGTGTCGCGGCGGCCATTCCGGTGTCTTTCGGCACTGCGCATGAGTGCCTGTTTTCTTTCGGTGGCCTGCAGGCCGGCCAGACGGTCCTCGTGCATGCTGCAGCCGGTGCGCTCGGCCTTGCCGCGGTGCAACTTGCCAAGAGTGCAGGTGCACGGGTGTTCGCCACGGCATCGGACGACAGGAAGCTGGCCCGGCTCTCGGACTTCGGCGTGAGCCTTGGCATCAATTACAGGAACGACGATTTCGTTGCTGTCGTGCAGAAGGAGACCGGCGGCAAGGGAGTCGACCTGGTCATTGACAGTATCGGTGGGACCCATCTGGCGCGCAGCGTGGCGTCGCTGAAATACCGGGGAAAGGCCATCATGGTCGGCGTATCCGGAAGGGACATGTCGGGGCTCGATCTTCTTTCCCTGTGGCCCAATTGCACCACCGTGCAAGGCGTCTACTTCCCGAGCTCCTTGCCCCATGAGCATGAACGTGCGTATGCCATGGTGGACACGCTCCTGGCCGACGCTGCCGCGCGCCGGTTTGAAGTTGTCATCGACTCCGTGTTTCCGCTTACCGCAGCGGCGCTCGCCCATCGACATGTGCTCGATCGCAAAGCGTTCGGTCGGGTGCTGTTGAAGCCTTAGAGCAAGGGGCGGAGGCTGGACGGCGAAAACCCCGGTCGCATCATCGTTTTCGGGCTTTTCGCGCCGCGCCCTTGCTGCCCGCGGGCCAGGCCAGCATCGCCATATCGACCGTCTTTTCCAACTCGTCGCGCGACGAGCCGGAAGCAGCCCGTATGGCCATGCCGCAGAACACGTTGTAGAAATAATTGGCCAGGGTGAGGCAGTCGGCTGAACGAGGCAGTTCGCCCTCTGTCCTGGCCAGCTCGAACCGCTCGTTGAGCAAGGTGACGATGCCGGCGCGCCGCACGGCGACCGCCTCGGGAAGTCCATCCCCGGTCGATGACGTCCCGAGGCCACACTGGATGAGAAGGCACCCAGGTGGCTCGTCAGCGGCCGTCAGCCAGTCGGCAGCGCCCATGAGCATGCGATGGGCCGTCTCTCTTGCGCTATCGGCAGCAACGACCCAGTCGCGGTGCGGAAGCCGACGCTCCTGGTAGCGGTCGAGCACCTGGTCGAAGAGCGCACGCTTGTTGCCAAATGCCGCGTACAGGCTCGGCGAATTGATGCCCATATGCGTCGTGAGTTCACTCATGGATGCACCGTCATATCCGAGACGCCAGAACACATCCATGGCGCGATCGAGCACGACTTGCTTGTCAAATTCACGGGGGCGGGCCATGTATCACCGTTTCGTAATGAACATTAAAGAATTCGCTTGACGAACGGCCGGCGGCGTCCGTAATGTGTCAATCATTACACAACCAGGATGCAAAGACGATGGGCAAGGTACTTGAAGGCAAGGTTGCGGTCATCACCGGTGGGTCGAGCGGAATCGGCCTGGCTATAAGCCAGGCCTTCGTAAACGAAGGGGCTTTCGTATACATCACGGGACGCCGCCAGTCGGAACTCGACACGGCAGTCGCTTCCCTTGGCCAGAATGCGGTGGCCGTCCAGGCTGATTCGTCGAATCTCGCCGATCTCGACAAGGTCTTCGCGGCCGTCAAAGGCGACAAGGGCAAGGTCGACATCGTGGTCGCCAACGCCGGCATCCTGGAGAAAGCGGCCATCGGCAGCATCACTGAGGAACTCTTTGATCGCCTGTATTCGATCAACGTCAAAGGCCTCGTCTTCTCGGTACAGAAAGCGCTTCCGCTGATGCCGGATGGTGCCTCGATCATACTGCTGTCCTCGACGGTCGCCAGCAAGGGGATGCCCGGCGGCAGCATCTATGCGTCGACCAAGGCTGCCATTCGCAACTTTGCCCGCGGATGGAGCGTCGATCTCAAAGACAGGAAAATTCGCGTGAACGCCATCAGCCCGGGCCCTATCAACACACCGGGGATTTCCGGGGGCGCACCGGACAAGGCGGCACTGGATGCCTTTGTTGCCGCGATCAGCCAGCAAGTGCCCCTCGGACGCATGGGACGCCCTGAAGAGGTGGCCAAGGTAGCCCTGTTCCTTGCCTCGGACGCATCGAGCTTCGTAAACGGTGCCGACCTGCAGGTGGACGGCGGCTGGGCCCAGATCTGAGTTCGTCCCCTTCATTTACTCCAGGATTTTTCATGCCCACGATTCTTGTTACCGGCGCCACCGGCCAGCTAGGCCAGGGCGTCGTGACCCACCTTTCCCGGCGTGCGAAGAACAGCACGATCGCCGCCCTGGCCCGTTCGAAAGACAAGGCCGTCGGCCTTTTTCCAGGGCACGTCGAGGTGCGCCTTGGCGATTACGCCGACCCTTCCAGCCTGGCCAGCGCGTTCAAGGGGGTCGACACGCTGGTTTTCATTTCCGCCAATCCGTTCACGGATGTCGTCTCACTGCATAAAAATGTCATCGAGGCGGCTGTGGACGCGGGCGTGAAGCACATCCTTTACACGGCGATCCAGCGTGCAGCCGGCTCCACGTTCGAAATCTCGCAGGTCACAGAATGGGACAAGGCGACGATCGCAGAACTCGAAAAGTCTGGTATTCCCCACACGATCCTTCGCAACACGCTGTACATGGACGCACTGCCGTGGATGCTGGGCAACGACTTCGAGGGCGGCTTGCTTGCCCCGGCGGGCCATACAAAAGCCGCCCTGGCGTCGCGGGATGACCTCGCTGAAGCTGCTGCCATCCTTGCACTGGACGGATCGTCGGCGGGAACCAGCTACACCCTCGGTGGCAGTACGACGGTCTCGCTCGACGACATTGCAACGATCATCGGGAAAGCCACGTCGCGCGATGTCCGCTATATCGACACGCCGGTGTCGACGTTCGTCGCCGAGCGCGTCAAGGCGGGCACACCGGATTTCGTTGCGGCGTTCATGGCTGAGTGGTTCCAGGCAGTCGCGGCCGGCGAATTCTCCGAGGTCACGGGCGACCTCGAAGCCATCCTCGGTCGCAAACCCGTGACCCCGGAAACGTTTCTTCCGCTGATCTTCGACGTGAATGTCTGACGCGGCCGGTTTACCCTGGCGAGCAGCGGGATCCCGTCAGATGTGACGGCCGGCTGGAAAGGCCGCACGCCATCGTCAGGTATGCAGCTACGGGGCGGCCTGCCAGACGGGTTTTCCGTCCTCGATGATCCAGGTGGCGCCATCATTCCGGAGATAGAGGTAGGCGCCCGGATGCCCCCCGGTGTTGCTCGCCCACCGCGGGACACCGTTTCGATCGTATTCAACGAGATTTCCGTCCCCCTGCATGATGGTGGTGCCGATGAGCTGGCCCTTCGTCCCGCTGGCATAGAGCTGCCTGCCATCGCGATAGACGGCAAGGTCACCGGTCGCGTCCTGGGACAGGCTGACGTGGCCGTCGCAGGACGTCAGCGGGTGCGCGGGATCCAGCACCTCGTTGGGGTGAAGAACGCCGCACTCCGGCAGCACGTCGAAGGGGCCCGGATCGGAGGGCAGTGTCGGTGACACCGGCGTCTCGCCGTGGAACATGGACACGATTTCGTGCGTCACACGGAGATTCCAGTCGGTGGGAAGGCGATAGCCATCGACATCCAGCGTGAGCCAGGGATACTGGGACGGGGCCTGCGATGCATTTGCTGCGACCTTGAGCAGCGATGTGCCTTCACCGAGTTCGTCGAACATGGCTATCTTGACCGTGCGCACGCCATCCTTGCGATCCCTGTACGCCTGGTCCCAGAAGAACTTGCCGCCGAGGCTCGCGCCGCCTTCGGACGGAACGTTGCCGCGGGTCTGGTCGCGCCCCGAGTAAGCGGGGACGATGGTCGGCATGTAGATCTGGCCATTGGCCGCCGTGGCCGCAAGATGGACCTTGGTGCGGTACGTCTCGTACCAGTCCAGACCGTCGTCCTGATAGACGCCGACATTCCACGGCTGAATGATGTCGAGTTTCTTGACGACATCGGCGTACTCGGGGAGTTCGAGATAAGTGTTGCTGACGCCGCCCATGATGGTGACGTGGGCCACGTCGTGGAACCAGTCGATGACACGGGATGCGAGCGCCGGCTTCATCTGCCAGTTGACGTCGCTGCCCCCTTGAGCGATGCCCCAGAACGAGACGACAGGACGACCGCCCTGTTTCTGGTACATCGCGTTTTGCGTCACATGGAGGTCGTTGACCAGGTGGAGCCAGTCCGCCGTCAGCTGGTTGAACACGGCGTCCTCGTCTGCCTGGCTCTTCGTGTCTTCAATCTGGCCGCTGACGTCGTACTCGATGAAGAAGGAGCGTCCATTGTCACCTGCCGCCTGCATGGCATTGCGGAGCACGATGTCCTTTTCTTCGTAGAGCATTTCCACGGAGCCAAGGAAACGCTGCATGATGGCCCCGTCGATGCCGTACTCGCGCATCCATCGGAAATGCGTCTGGGCCGTGCCGGCGTTGAGTGACGAGAAGAAATAGGCTTGCTTGCCGCCGACGGTCAGACCCGGAGCAGGGCACCTGGCCTCTTCAGGGTATTCGTCCGTGACCGGAAACGTCGGGATCGAGCTGTTCTCGAAGGTCGGGGGAAGCTGCGAGATGTAGGTCCAGTGAAACCAGTTGCTTTCGGGGCTGGGCGCGCCCGGGCAATGGAACCAGCCCTGGTAAGCGGCGAACACCTTGTCGAGGACGGTACTGGTATCGGCGGTAGGGACATCTGCCGCGAAGGCCGGCGCACTTGTGCCCAGCAGGGCGGCAACAAGGACAGACAGCGTGGATCGTTTGCGTTTCCGTATCGGGTTCACCGGGCGACCTCAATGTGTAGACGGGTTTTTGCAGCCCTGATTCTCCACGTGAAGCCGAACGTCGTTCTGTGCCTGGGTCACAGTTATCGATATGAAATTACGAGCAACCGGCAATAACTGAAAAGAAGCCTCCTCGCGGCGCCCCACGATGAAAACGTGCGCGCCTTCGGCAACAAATTGCTTTGCGGTTGCAAATTCGATGCCAGTGCGCCTCCGGTGATTACTGCAACCTTGTCGGTCAGCTGGGCCATGATGAGTCTCTACGGGAGGGAGGAAGATTGGTTAGTGGCCGGATGTGTTCACTGCGAGCGGTCGTGAGACGTGCCGTCCATACGACCAGACCTAGCATGTTGACCATAATACAAAGTAGCTGACCACCTTGCTGCAGGCGGGCGCCGGGCATGAAAAAGGGCGGTGGGTTTCCCCACCGCCCGTTCTTTTTCCTTGCGCTTTCGACTTACCAGCCAATCCCCAGTTCGAGATGTTCCGGTTGCGTTTCAATCAACGTCGAGCTCTGGTCCGACACGTCATCGTAGGCAAAGCCATACGCCTTGCCGTCGACGGCATGCAGGTGCCAGAAGCGCGAGTAATAGTTCGCCGGTGACTGTTGGTAGAACGCGGAAGGGTCTTTCCAGTCGTCCGTGCTCTCCATTACGTGGCGGTTGAACGCCGCGCAGATCTGCGCCTCGAGCTGGCCTTCGACGCCCCAGGGGTCGGTCGAGTGGGCAAGGGCACCCTTGCCTTCGAGCACGTCCTGCGTCGTCGGCTTTGCCACGGTAAACAGCATGTCCTCCTTCTCGTCGGGCTCGTGCGTCGCGGCCCAGTTTGCGTGACGGAAAGTCAGGGCGCCATCGATCACGGTGCCTTCGAACTGCTTGTTGCCAATGGTCATCTCCAGCACATGCGACTGGTAGTAATTCCAGCTGCTGTCGATGTAAGCGTCGAAGTAGTGCTCCTGCGGGTGACCGGCATCGAATGCGTCCTTGCCCGGGGCGAGAATGCGGACGGGGTCGGTCGATGCCAGCTGGAACTCCTCCGGCACTTCCTGGTTGTATGCGGCAAAAATCTGCGCGCGGGTCTGGGTGATACCCGAGTTGACATGGCGTGTCTTATTGCCGCCATAGACGTCCAGTGCAAGCGGAACCGAGAACTGGTCCACCTGTGTGGTGTTGATGAACAGGGCGTCCTTGTTCCAGGTGAATTCGTACCAGTCGTAGTACACGTCCACGTTGGGGTCGGTCGGATTCAGCGGATTGGGGCCCGCGAAGCCAATTGTGCCGTCCTCCGCCTTGAGAATCTTGATGTACATCGGTCCACCGACCGACACGAAGATGCGGCCCGAGTCCATCATCGGCAGCTTCAGCAGCTTCGCTTGCGCGAGGGTGAAGAAGTAGTCCGGGTAGTTCTGGCCGTTCTTGGTCAGGTGCCCGGCGCCATCGTTGTCTTCGACCTTCGCCGCGACAAGGGTGCCGTCGGGCTTGACCCACGAAAACACCTGTGTGACCGGGTCACGGCCGATGACCGCGACATACACCTTGTCGTCGGGCCACTTGCCGTTGGTGGTATTTTTCAACTGCGTTCCGACGAAGCCCGGGTACACGTCGTAGTCAAAGCCTTGCGCCGGGTCGTTGGCCGGCGGCTGGGGCTGCGTCGGCGTGGTGCTTTCACCCGTGCCATACACCTCCATCTCCCACAACGAATACCCGTACTGCGTGTTGCGGGTCTGGCCATGCATGCGGACAAACCGTGCAGAGACCGGCGTAAACCCCAGGGTATCCACGCCACCGGTGCTGCCGAGTTTTGCATCGGCCACCGACCAGCTCTGTCCGTCGAGGGACACTTCGATGAGGTAGTTGACCGCGTGGGCGTTTTCCCAGTTGAGCACTACCTTGTTGACCGACTTCACACTGCCGAGATCGACGCGGATCCACTCGTCGTTTGAGAACTGCGACGACCAGCGCGTGCCTGTGTCGCCATCGTTGGCGTTGCCAGCCTTGAACGCGACCGGGTCTTGTTCGCTCGAGGCCGTCACAGGCATGTGCAGCGCAAGATTGGCACTACCCGACACCGGTGGCTGCGGCTGTGAGGTCGCCTGTTCGACGGCAAGGACTGCCGCCGTGCTGGTGACGCTGCGACCCGCCGTGTCGGTCACGACCACGTCGTACTTGCCGGCGTCACTCGCCGCAGGTGTCAGGCTGTAGGTCGCCTGCGTCGCGCCAGTGATGGCCGCCCCGTTCCTGCGCCACTGGTACTGCACGGTGCCACTGGCCCTGACGCTGACCGCAAACGTCACCCTGGTGCCTGCCGTCACCGACTGGTCCTGGGGCTGGCCGACGATGGCCGGTGGCGGGGCTGCGTACACTTCGAATTCCCACAGCGACACGCCGTACTCCGTGTTCTTCGCCGCGCTCGACATGCGGACGAAGCGCGCCGTGACCGGGGCGAAATCGACCCGCTCGACGCCCCCCTTGCCGACGATGACGGGACTAAGCGCGCGATACGTTACGTCGTCATCGGACGCCTCGATGACGTACGACGTCGAGTGCGCGTTCTCCCAACGCAGGAGGACGTGGTCGAACGCCCTGGATGCGCCAAGGTCGAGGCGAATCCACGCCTGCTTGTCAAACTTAGATCCCCAGCGCGTGGTGAAATCACCGTCCACGGCCCACTTCGGCGCAAGGTAGCCGTCGTTCTCGTTGCCACTGGACGTCGCTCCTGCGCCAACCGCGAGGTTGATGCCACCCTGGCCGTCGCCCGGGGTACCCGGCCCGTTCGGGTTGTCCGGCTGCTGCGGGTCACCACTTCCATTGCCGGGCTGTGTATTGCCCGTGCCCTGCTGCCATGCCGGCGGGTCGAAACCGGCGGTGGAGTTGTCCACCGTGAGGGCCGCCGGTGCGCTTTCGGTTGTCAGGCCCTTGGCGCTGACAACCCGCACCTTGTACTGCGTGCCGTTGTCGGCAGCAGCGAGTGCAGGGGTTGCGTACGTGCCGTCCGTGGTCGAGGCTGCAAAGTCGTCGACGAACGTGCCGTCACCCTGCAGGGTGTGACGGTACCAGTCATACGTCAGCGGACCGTCACCCGTTGCTGTCACCGCAAGGTGCGCCGAACGGCCCACGCCGGCTTTCTGGCTGGCAGGGGAGGCCGTGATGGTCGGGGCCACGACGGTTGTGCCCGACACGCAAAGCCCGTGCGCAGGGTTGTTCTCGGCCACAAGGCGGTTCGGGGTGCCATCCGATGCGACCTGCCACGCGAACTGCGGGTCGCTCGGATCGTTCGTCGACGTCCAGATGGTCCAGGCCGAAGGGAACGCACTCGTCGAGAGGTTCTGGCCGGCAACGGCAAGGGCCTCGTCGAGCGTCGGCAGACGGGCACCGGCAGCCCGGCAGTCGGCGATGGCGTTGGACTGCTTATACTGCGCACCCTGCTGGTCAAAGCCGCGCTGCGTGCGCTCCCAGGTCAGGCCGCTGAAGCTGTCGGTGACATGGTTGGTGTCCTTGATCGCATAGCGGTCAGCCGCGTCGCAGCAGGTAGGTGAGTCGTAGACCTCGAACTCGAACATCGAGTAGCCATAATCCGTGGCGCGCTTGATGCCCTGCATGCGCACATACCGGCCCGACACGCGGGCAAACGTCGTGTCCTCGGTGCCGCCGGGGCTGGTGTCATTTTCAAACGCATCCTTGTAACCGGAATCCCTGTCGTTCGAGTACTGCACCTTGTACTGCGAGGCATGGGCGTTTTCCCACTTGATGACCACACGGTCGAACGAGCGGACGGCACCGAGGTCGACCGTGAACCAGGCGGCATCGTTCTTCTGCTCGGACGCCCAGCGGGAACTCGCGTCGTTGCCATCGACCGCATAGGCCGCAGGCGTGCCATTGGCGTTTTCCGTGCCGCTGGCATACGTCACCTTCTGGCGGGCCAGGTTCGCTCCCGGCGGCGCGAGCGACAGTGTCGCCGCCGCGCTGGTGACGGCGTAGGCGTCACCGGTCACGTTGCTCACGTTAACCGTGTACTGGCCCACGTCCTGCGCACCCACCGAGGCAAGCGACAGCGTCGCGCTGTCGTCACCGACCGCCTGGCCGTCATGCGACCACTTGAAGTGGAACGGTGACGAGCCGGCCACCGACACCGTGAACTGCGCGCCCTGGCCCGGGTTGGCGCGGACGTTCCCCGGCTGGTTGGTGATGACCGGCGGACGGGCGGCGTTGACCGTCAGCAGGGCAGCCGTGGACGGCACCGAGCCAATGGGGTTGGTGACGACGACGGCATAGTTGACGTTGGAGTCGGCGGCCGTCAGGACCGGCGTGTCATAGGTCGTCCCCGTCGCACCACCAATGGGGGTGCCACCTTTCATCCATTGGTACGTCAGCTGAGGTGACCCCGATGCCACGACCGCGAAGTGGGCACTCTGGCCGACTTCGGCGATCTGGGCAGCAGGCTGCCGGGTGATGGTCACGGGCGCTGCGGCATACACGCGGAGGACAGCTGGCGTGGATTCCACCGAGCCCTGGCCGTTGGTGACAACGACCGAGTAAGTCGCGTTGTCATCGGCGAGTGTGGTTGCGGCCGTCGTCAGGCTTGCACCCGTCGCATCCGGAATCAACTGGCCGTTTTTCTTCCAGGCAAACGTCAGGGGCGGCGCACCCGTCGCGGTGACCGCAAAATGCGCTGCGTACCCCGCGGTGGTCTGCTGGACGACAGGGTTGGCGATGATGGAGGGCGGACCCGACGCACCGTTGCTGGCCCTGGGCACGGCCACGATGTTGAAAGACGCAGAACCACTGATAAGACCGCCGGCCGACGCGGTCACCGTGACGGTGCCGGTCTCGAACTTCGTGCGAAGGACGACTTTCTGGAGGCCACCTTCGAATTTCAGTTCCTGATCGCCGGGCGCGTGGTAACCGTGGATCGGCTCCGGGGTGCCGTCGGGGTTGATTGTCTGGCCGGCGGACCAGTCGACGAGCTGCTGCGTGCCGCCGTGGTATTCGACGAGCGAAGCGCCACCGGTCACTTCAAAGTGCACGTTGACGTCAGAGCCCACGGGGACGACAACCCCGTTCTTGTCGACCACGCGCGCTTCGATGAAGGCCGCATCCGAACCGTTGGCGGTGATGGCAAACGAGGTGCCATCGGGTTTGACCAGCTCGGGCACGACCCGCAGCTCGATGTGGTCGGCCTTGCCGGCGGTCGTCAGGGTGTCTTGCACCATGCTTCCGTTGGCATCGGTCACGACGTTGCCCGTGGCATCGACGCACTGGGCGGTCGCCGTGCCCGACTGCCACGTGAGATTCCAGTGCACCTGACCCGGAAGCTTCGTGGTCTTCTGTGCCGTGTCCGACCCGGTCACCTTGCCCGTGTTGGGGTCGGTTGCCCGGTTTTCGACGTTGTAGCTCGCCTCGTCAAGCGTGTCCCAGGGGTTGGGCTTCTGGTCGGCGCCTTGCGGGGCACCGTTGACCAGAAGGCGGACCGCCGGGCAGTTCGAAAACGCGTTGACCTGGATGTCGCCCGCGCGGTTCCAGTGATGGGCGAGCTTGACCACCGGGCGGATCTCGAACGGTGTCCAGACCGACTGGTAGATGTAATAGAGCATGCGCGGGTAACGGTTCTGGTCGACCATGGAACTGCCGATGGACCGCACGTTGTGCGCAAAGAGCTTCTCGCCATTGGCGCCGTTGATGGAGAAGTGGGTCGCGTCTTCGGTACCCTCGTCAAACTCGATGGTTTCCCCCGGCGTGTCGGCGAAGTACCACTGCGCCATGCCAAACGTGCCGGCCTTTCTCGCTTGCGTGTAAGGCACGAGATAGTTCAGGGCAAAGGCGAGCTCGTAGTCGTACGCGTGGCGCTGTGTGCCACGGCCCCAGTACTCTGCACCCCAGGCCGGCTTGTTCGGAAACTGGGTCGAGTGGAGGAACGTCTCGCACCCGGCTTTCGAGCAGGACAGGATGTCACCGTTGGCCGCATCGGGAGAGCGGTCGGCGGCGGCGCGCGGCGCGATGGGGTCCCACGTTTGCGCGAGCGCACGCAGCTCCTGTGCAAACGGCGTGTTCATCTTGCCGTTGTTCGACTCCCAGGCAAGGATGGACGGATGGCTGCGGTCGCGGATGACGATGTCGCGGTGCAGCTCGCGCTTGAGCGTCCACATGTTGATGCACCGGGCGTTGCCGCCACACGCGTCCGAAAAGCCGTTCTCACCGTCGCCGCTGGGCTGGACGATGAAGACACCGAGCGCATCGGCCGCTTCGACGAACTCGGGGCTCGACGGGGAATGACCGGGACGCCAGAGGTTGCCGCCCGCAGCGGCAAGCTGCTGGAGGTCACGCCACTGCTGCTCTTCAGGCACGGAAGAACCAAGGGCGGGGTAGTCATAGCGGCCCGAGGCGCCCCAGGTGTAGGTCTTCTTGCCGTTGACGTACGGAAAGTCCTTGTCCCATGTAATCACCCGGATGCCCAGGGTCGATGCCTTGGCGTCGACCACCGTACCGTCGATGCTGACGGTGTGGAGCACCTTGTACAGATACGGCTTGCCGTAGACGCTGTTGTTGGGGTACCAGAGCGTCGGGTTGGCCACCGACAGCTTTTCGTCGAACACCGGCGTGCTGTCAGACGGCACGGCATGCGCAGCGAGCTGCTTTTGCTGCTGGTCGGTGGCCACCACGGTGCCGTTGGCGTCGACAATCTGGGTCGTGAGCGTTGCCGTCACCGGGGTGTCGCGCTCGTTGACCACGTTGGTCTGGACCCGGACGACCGCGCTCTTGTGGTCGGCACTCAGCGAGTCCGTGCCCACGTACGTGCCCCACGTCGTCTGCCCCGCATAGACGTTTTCGGGAATGTGCACGAGGTTGGTGACGTGCAGCCTGACGGGCCGGAACAGGCCTTCTTCCGACTGGCCGAAGCGGAATGCACCGGAGAAACCCGGGTCCTGGAAGAACCCGCCGCCGCGGCTGACTTTCACCGCGATGACGTCCTTGCCGTCGTAGTTCAGGTAAGGCGTCAGGTCCACGATGTGCGGCACGAAGCCGACCACATGGGTGGCCGCCGCGTCGACCTGGCCTGCCTTGTTCAGGACGCCCGTGCCGGGAATGAACTGGCCGTTGATATAGACACGGTCGCCCGTGTGGGCACCTTCAAATTCCACCATGACCTTGCGCCCGCGGTACGACGCGCTGTCGGCAAGGGTCGTGCGGTACCAGCTCGTGTCACCGTCCAGGCTGCCCTGGCCGCCGCCCGACTCCTGGTTGATGTAGGTCGTGAAATCGTTTGCGGCATGCGGAATGCCAACGGTCTCCCACTTCGAGTCATCGAACAACGGTGCTGCACCGTCGTCACCATTGGGCACGGCGGCGTGACCGGTCTGGTTCTGGTACTGCTTGATATAGCGCCATTTCTGCGCGCCGAGGTTGGCGTCGAGGCGGTCGGATGGGGCAAGTGTTGCCGCTTGCGCCGTCATCACCGTGCCGAGGCACATCAGGGCGAAGGTTGCGGCAAGCCGCCCCCGCCTTGAAAGGCCGGGAGGTCGTGCGGGATGCATCGTCATGGGTAGATCCCTGTAGGTTGGCCCGTATCGATGGCGTTCCCGCGCGCACTCGCTGGCCGTTCGGCCAGGAGCCAAGCAGTCGTAAGGGTGCCGTGGGGAGGGGACTGCCTTGCGCGGCGACATGTCGATGTCAGGACAAGCCGCCGGGATTGGCCATCCATACGCCGTCTGCCGCGATCATCATGTGCGAGCGCAACGGAGGCAACACTAATTCGAGGGAAAAAGTGGTCGTCCGTCAGTTCTTGCGGAGCGGTTCACACTTTGCTTCGGGCCTTGCCGTGCGCGCAAATGCGTACAAGACACGCTGGATGGCGAGCGTCACGGCTTGAGTGCGGTCACTCGCGTCGAACTTGGCGAGCACTACGAACGCGTGACCTGATGGTTTTTTCCGAGACGCCAGGCGCTTCGTCGATTTCTCGCCGAGGACACAACAGGCCACCTGCGTCACCCGCGCGGCTTGGCCGGCCTGCCGCCTGAAGACAAGGGTGCAAACTCGATATCGAGTGCGCGCCCTGCAATACCTGCGCAATCGACGAGTTTCGCCGTCGTCGTACCCATGCACGCATACGCGGAGATGCCACGCAACGTAAGCAGCAGGTAATCGACGATGCGCTCGACGTTCTCTTCGGGGGCGTGCCGGGCGACGTAGCGCCGAATGGTGTCGATGGCGGGCGCGGCGAGCTTCACGGCGATGGCCGCTGCCTTCTCGTCGTCGGCGCGCATGGCCTCGGTGACCATGCAACCACGCAGCGCTTTCTTGCGCGTGTAGTGACGTGCCGTTGCCCTGAACAGGTCGGTCAGGACCTCCACCGGCGGTTCGTCGGATGCGAGTATCTCTTCGAGCGAAAGCGAATCCGTTTCCGTGTAGCGCAAGAGCGCGCGCTCGAAGAGCTCCAGCTTGCTGCCGTAGGCGGCATACAGGCTCGGCGGATTGATATCGAGGGCCGTGGTGATGTCGGCGACGCTCACGGCGTCGTATCCGCGCTCGTGAAACAGCCGTTGCGCGATCTCGACCCCTTTCTCGCGGTCGAACGCGGCCCTGCGCTGGCGCGGCGCATCGGTGGATGAAACTCTGGTCTTGGTGGCTGGCATACGCGCCTCGTGGATGCTCCTGGCACCCGATGTAGCAATTATTACATAAAAGGCTTGCGTCGTCGTGATGGCCGTGTTTATAGTGAGCGATACATAGATATATCGATCACTACATAAAGATGGAGCTCCACATGACGTTTGCCAACAAACTCGCCCTGGTCACCGGCGGCTCGTCGGGTATCGGCTTTGCCATCGCCGAGCGGTTCGTGCAGGACGGCGCCAGGGTCATCATTACAGGCCGCAACCCCGAGAAGCTGGAGCAGGCGAGGGAAGCCCTCGGCCCCGCAGCCACGGCGCACATCGTCGACGTGACGAAGGTCGCGGATATCGACCGCCTGATGCACGACATCAAGCGAGACCACGGCAAGCTCGACATCGTCGTCGCCAATGCTGGCGCCACCGACCTCGTGACGGTGGGCTCGCTCACGGAAGCGCATGTCGACGAGGTCATGGGGACCAACTTCAAGGGAGTCCTGTTCACTATCCAGGAAGCACTTCCGCTCCTGGGTGCCGGCGCTTCCGTGGTCATCACGGGCTCGACCGCTTCGATCCTTCCGCCTCCGGCCATGAGCGTCTATGGCGCGGCGAAGGCGGCCCTGCGCGCTCTGGTGAAGGGCTGGGTCCAGGAACTCAGCGGCCGCGATATCCGTATCAACCTGGTGAGCCCGGGTCCGGTGCATACCCCCGGCCTGGACAACTTCTTCCAGGGCGAGCAGGGCGACGCGATGCTGGCCGAGCTCATCCGCCGGAGCACGGTCGGGCGAATCGGTGTCCCGCACGACGTCTCGGCCGCGGTCGCCTTCCTCGCGGGCAGTGAAGCCAGCTACATCAACGGCGTCGAGTTGTTTGTCGATGGTGGCGCGGCCTGAGCCAGGGCACATCGTTGAAGGCGATTGACATGTCCACTACCTCCCTTTCCAGCGGACTGCCTGTCGAGGGCGGACGAACCCTCGCCTTGTGGACTGTCCTCGCCGCACAGCTGATGCTCCAGATGGACTTCCTCATCGTCATCGTGGCGCTTCCGAACATCCAGCATGACCTCGGCTTCAGCACGACAGGCCTTTCGTGGGTGCCCAATGCGTTCGTCTTGCCGTTCGGGGGGCTTCTTCTACTGGGAGGCCGCCTCGGCGACATGTTCGGCCAGGTCAGGATCTTCCGGACAGGGCTCGTCCTGTTCACGCTGGCGTCGCTCGCGGGCGGCCTTGCGCAGACGGCCGGGCTACTCATCGCGGCGCGCGTCGTGCAGGGCGTCGGCGCTGCGCTCGCCGGCCCGTGCATCCTGGCGCTGGTGACCCTGATGGCACGGGACGAGGCCGAGCGTACCCGCGGCTTTTCCCTCTTCGTCGCCGTGTCGTCCATCGGCGCATCGGCCGGATTGATCCTGGGTGGCGTGCTGACCGCCTTCCTCTCCTGGCGATGGGCGCTGCTCATCAATGTGCCCGTCGGTGTGGTTGTCGTGGCTCTTATCGGCAGGCTCGTGCCCGAGACGCGTCCCCGCCCCGCCAGGATCGATGCGTTCGGGGCGCTGACGGCGACGCTTGGCTCGGCGAGCCTGGTGTACGGCTTCATCCACGCGGGTGAGTACGGCTGGTCCTCGAAGGGGACGGCCGCGCCTTTCATGATGGCCGCCGGGCTGCTTGCCGCCTTCGTTCGCATCGAGTTGCGGCATGCGGCCCCGTTGCTTGACATGGCGCTGCTGAAGGATCGGGGCAGGGCCGTCGGACTGTCGGTGATGGCGCTCGTGCTCGGCATGCATTTCTCGCTCATCTTCATGCTGGTGCAGTACCTGCAGCGGGTGCTCCGGTTCAGTCCGCTGCTGGCTGGCTTCGCGTACATACCGCTCACTGTCACCGTCTTCTGCGTCACCCACGTCGTGCCCCGCCTCATCGTGCGGTTCGGCGCGAGGGCGCTCCTGATCGGTGGCAGCCTGCTGGTAGCCGCGAGCCTTGTCATGTTTGCACTTCTGGACGGGAGCTCCGGGTACCTCGCGGGAGTGTTTGTTCCGCTGGTCATCCATGCGGTCGGTCTTTCACTGGTCCTCGTGCCGGGCACCGTCGTCATCATGCAGGGCGTTCCCGAGGACCAGTCCGGAACGGCTTCCGGACTCCTGCAGATGGATCAGCAGATCGGCGGCGCCCTGGGCATCGCGGTGATCGCCACGGTCTACGCAGTCCACGCGGTCGCCGGGGACATGGTCCCGGGCCTCAAGAGCGCCTTCCTGGCTTCCGCCGCGATCGCCGCCGCTTCGGCGCTGGTCGCATCCGGCGTGCCCACGAGGCACGCGAGCACGCCGGAAAGATAGTCAGGCTCGGGAAACAAGGCGTCTGTTCGCAGGCGCTGTACGTCGCGGTGTTGGGTAGGCATCGCAGAAACGCGCATCGTTCCTAACGACTGCATCAGGTACCAGGGGGCCGGAGGGGATCAGCCGGATTCGTCATGCCTGTCCGGTGCGCGACAGGTGGGTGCCGATGCAGCCATTCAAGGCCCGTCACGGGCAAGTCTCTGGGGAGTTCAATGAGCATCAACATACGCAAGGGGCTGACGCCTCGTCGCACGTCCATGGCCGTCGCACTCGCAATCGCACTCGGGGCGGCGTCAGGCATCCACGCACAGTCGACCAGCGGAGCCATCGCGGGACAGGTTCCTGCCGGGTCCGGGCAATCGATATCCATCACCGGCACCACGGGCGTCACCCGCGAAGTCCAGGTCGATGCGGAGGGACGTTATCGCGTGGGTAACCTTCCGCTCGGTTCGTACACGGTCAACGTCCTGCGCGATGGGCGGGTCGTTGACTCGAGGGCCAACGTGCAGATCAAGGTCGGTGGTAGCACCGACGTGTCGTTCAGCCAGGCGCCGGCGTCGTCCGATGCCCAGGCCCTGGACTCGGTCACCGTAGTGGCGAACAGTCTGCCGCCCATCGACGCGACAGCGGTCGATTCGCGTACGGTCGTGACCTCTGAAACCCTCGCGCGGCTGCCCCTTGGCCGGAACGCGGAAGCCATCGCCTTGCTGGCTCCCGGTGCGGTGGCGGGGTCGAGCACGCTCGGCGGAGGCCGTTATCGCACGGTGTCGTTTGGCGGATCAGGTGCGTCCGAGAACGCTTATTACGTCAACGGCTATTCGTCGTCCGATCCGTACCGCAACCTGGGTGGCGTGGGCCTGCCGTATGGCGCCATCGATCAGCAGGAGGTTTATACCGGCGGCTACAGTTCCAAGTACGGTCGCTCCGACGGTGGCGTGATATCGCAGGTCGGCAAGCGTGGCACCAACGAGTGGCACTTCGGTGCACAGGTGCTCTGGGAGCCGAAGTTCGCGGCATCCAGCCCGGGCAGCATCTACTACAAGGGTCGCAGCCTGCCTGCGGGCTATGGCTATGAAATTCCCGACGCGCCGGGCACCCTCTACCGCAACCGTGATGACAACAAGAAGTGGACCACGACCTACAGTGCCTACGTGGGCGGGCCGCTGATCAAGGACAAGCTCTTCTTCTTCGTTGCGGCGGAAGCAGAAAAATCGGAAGGCACGTCGACCGGCTCGGTCCAGGCGAACCCGATAGCCAATAACCGGTATACGTACAACCTTCCGAAGGTGTACGCGAAACTCGACTGGAACATCAACGAGAGCAATATCCTGGAACTCACGGGCATTCGCTCGACCGACGAGCAGCGCGGCACGTACTACAACTACGACTACGACACGCGGAAGCAGGGTGAAGCAACCGGGTCGTACGCGGACACCAGCAAGCTCACGTCGAAATACGCGATTGCGAAGTACACCAGCTATATCACGGACGACGTTACCCTGACGGCCACCTACGGCAAGAGCTGGACGGACGACTACCTGCACAATTCGACGCCGGGGCTGGCCGAGGCACCGTACATCGATCGTCCGGATCTTCAGAATCCGGCGTATACGGGCGGCAAGCCGATAACCAACCAGAACGTCTCCCTCAACACGCAGGACCCCGACGCAGGCAGTCGTACCCACGGTCTTCGGCTGGATCTCGAGTGGCAGCTTGGCGACCACCACCTCGCCGCCGGCATCGACAACATGCACTACAGCGCGGATTCCGAGGGCGAGGTCACCAGCGGTCCGGGGTATCTGCTCCGCTATCGCAAGGTCGCAGCAGGAAACGAGAATATTCCGATTTTGGTATCGCAAGGCGTCGGCGCGCCGGGCGGGGACGGGTATTACGTCACGCAGCGAGTCTTCAGTGACGTCACCAACATGTCGGTGGACCAGAAGGCCCAGTACCTCGAGGACCGTTGGCAGATCAACGACAGGGTGCTGGTGAGCATCGGCGTCCGGAACGACCGCTTCAAGAACTTCAACGACCGTAACAAGCCCTATGTCAACAATGCGGCCCAATGGGCGCCGCGCCTGGGCGCATCGTGGGATGTCTTCGGTGATTCGACGTTGAAGATCTACGGCAACTTCGGCCGCTATTACCTCGCGCTGCCCAATAACGTCGCCGTACGCGCTGCATCCTCGTCCATCTATACCGATACCTATTACACCTACAGCGGCATTGACGCAGTGGGGCGCCCTACCGGCCTCAACATGATTTCACCGGGGCCGGTATCGCCGGACGGGGAATACGGGCAGGCCATCGATCCGGTGTCCGTGGCCGCACGTGACCTGAAGGCGCAATACCAGGACGAAGGCATCGTCGGTTTCGACAAGATGATCGGCGAGAGCTGGGTCGCCGGCGCAAAGGTCACGGTGCGAAAACTTCGTACTGCCATCGACGACGTGTGCGACACCGGATTGTTCGGCACCAAGCTCGCGGCACAGGGTATCGATCCTGATTCGGTCACCATTCCCGGGTGCGTGATTTTCAATCCGGGTAATACGAACACGTTCTCACTGGCGAACGCCAATGGCGCAGGCCGCACCGAAGTGAAGATGAGCGCAGCCGACTGGGGTTTCACCGACAAGGCCAAGCGTCGCTATTACGCGCTCGACATGTACCTCGAGCATCCGTTCGACGGTAAATGGCAGGCGCGCGTCGACTACACCTTCTCGCGCTCCTATGGCAATACCGAAGGCCAGACGCGCTCCGACACCGGCCAGACCGACATCTCGAAGACCACCGCCTGGGATTCCGCGCTCCTGATGCGGGATTCGAACGGCCTTCTGTCGAACGACAGGACGCACCAGTTCAAGGCATACGGCGCATACCAGTTCGCTGCGGAGTGGATGGTGTCCGGAAACCTGAGGCTCGCCTCCGGGGGACCGAAATCGTGCCTCGGATACCTCGACGGCGAGGCCGACCCGGATCCGCTGGGTTATGGGTCGCTGTACCACAACTGCAACGGCGAGCCGTCCCATCCTGGCGACAAGCGTTATCCGTGGGTCAAGCAGCTCGACATGGCGATCACGTACCGGCCCGGCTACTTCGACAGCAAACTCGCGCTCGGCCTCAGCGTCTTCAACGTGACGAACGAGCGCAAGCCGTTGAACGCGTCCCCGACGTACGAGGCATCCCCGCAGACGGTATCGAACACGTATGACGTCGGCTCGTACTACCAGAACCCACGTTACGCGCGATTGACCGCCACGTACGACTTCTGACGAGGTCGCTACGACGATAAGAATTGCCCTCCAAGGGCAACACGCGACTCCCTGGTGCCGCCTGCGCCCCACAGGCGGCCTTTTTTGCGTCCACGATTTGCCAGGCTTTCCCGCGACCTTTCTTGTATCGATTGCTACAAAGTCCTTGATAGGCGGAAAGACTTGTGACAGCATGAATATAGCGACCGCTACATAGTCTATGGCTAGCGGGCTTCCTCCTGGAGTAATGCATCATGACCACCTCAGCTTCCCCGCTCGATATCGTGAGCCGCATGGCGGCCGAAAGCGCCATCCATCGCCTTCATGCGACGTATATCCACCGGCTCGACAGCGGCGACTTTGCCGGCGTTGCGGACGTGCTGCAGCATGCGGAAATGGATGTCGTCGGAAACGTAGTCTCGGGCCGCGAGGCGCTTCTCGCGTCGTTCGAAAGCGGGCTCCAGGTGTATGACGACGGTACGCCGCGGACGTCGCATTCCGTGTCCAACGTTCTCATCGATATCGATCCCTCCGGTGACACGGCGAGTTCGGTGAGCTACTACACCGTGCACCAGCAGGTCGAGGGCTTCCCGTTGCAGCCGATCTGCACCGGCAGGTACATCGACAGGTTCGAGCGTCATGATGGCGAATGGCGTTTCGTGCGTCGTGCCGTGACACTAGGCCTGGCGGGCGACCTCCGCCATCACGTGAAAGGTCTGAACGCGGGCGTCCTGCCTGAAGGGCAGCCGGCATGACACGGAAGCGGCAGGCGCTCGTCACGGGCGCCAACAAAGGCATCGGCCTGGCGATCGCCAAAGGCCTTGCCGAGGAAGGGTTCTCCGTCTGGGTCGGCTCGCGCGACAGGAAGCGTGGTGAGGAGGCGGTGGCGACTCTTCGCGAGAGTGGCCTGGACGTAAGGCTGCTTGAGCTGGATGTCGCCGATGAATCGAGCGTCAATAGCGCGGCGGCAACGCTTGCCAGCGAGATCGATGCACTGGATGTCCTCATCAACAACGCTGGCATTGCGGTGGACATGACCCGGCCTCCGAGCCTTGTCCGCATGGAAGACATGAAGGCCGTTTACGAGGTCAACCTGTTTGGTCCCGTCCGCGTGACACAGGCCTTCCTGCCGTTGCTCAAGACGGCCGACAATGCCCGGATCGTGATGATGAGCAGCGGTGTCGGCTCGCTTGCATTGATCACCGACCCGACCTCCATCTATTCCACGGTCAACCTGCTCGACTACACCTCGTCCAAAGTCGCCTTGAACGCCATCACCGTGTCGTTCGCGAAGGAACTCGCGCCGCTGGGCATCAAGGTCAACGCGGTCGAGCCTGGCCATGTCCGCACCGATCTCAACGGAAATAGCGGCGTCCTGACGCCGGAAGAGGGCGCCCAGACGGCAATCAGGATGGCTCTGCTCGGCACGGACGGACCAACGGGAGGCTTCTTCGGAAGTCATGGCCGTCAGCCCTGGTGATGCGTTAGCGCATGCGCGTCTTCGAGTTCGACCCGGATCACTTTCGCGCCGCTTTCAAGGCACACCGGCAGGGGACGGATCCGGCGCGGAGCTCGAACGATGCGCCCGCGCACACAAAATGACACCGCCCGTGACAGGCCAGAAGCGTACCGTGGGGCAATGGAGCGGTCTTGACCCAGCCTACCGGCGGCACCGCAAGCCACGGTTGTCGCCATAGCGTTTCGGGGCTGCCGTCATCGAGTGCATTCGCCGGGCAGTCGATGACCAGGAAGCGGTTGGTTTAGCGTGCGAATGGGTCATGGTGTTCACCCGACGCGACAAACACACCCTGGGCGCCGTTCAGGCGCCCGCTACGGCCCGAAACCTCAATCTCCATCTCGCCCTGCAAGGCGAAGACCCACTGGATCTGCTCATGGCTGTCGGGACCAGCGGAGGCCCGGCAGCTGCGAACGTGGATGGCGGGCGGTGACATGTCGAAAGTCTGCGTCAGGCGATGGAGACCTGTAAGTCTTGGCAGCAGCAAGATTCGGATAGAAGCCTCAGCGCGATGCCCGGGATGATGAGTAACCGTCTCCAGAGGAAATGCACCATGTCGTTCCGCATCATCGGCCTCGACGCAGCCCCCTTCATGCCGTTCTTCGGAATGACCGATTCCGAACTGGCGAGTCATGGCGTGAAGCGCATGATCGTCGACGCATCACCCGGCTATCCCGACAGGATCGAGATAGCGGATGCCCCGCTGGGGGCGAGTGTCCTGCTGCTTAATTACCTCCACCAGCCGGCGGACACGCCATATCGCAGCCGTCACGCCATCTTTGTCCGCGAGGGGGCGCTCGAGACGCTGGATGTGATCGACCTGATACCCGCGGCGCTGGAGCGCAGGACTATCTCTCTCCGTGGCTTCGACAGCAGTCACGACATGGTCGATGCGATACTGGTGGAAGGTATGAATCTGAGGGCGGCGATCGAGCGGATGCTGATCGACAGGCAGGTAGCCTATCTGCACGCTCACTACGCGACGCGCGGGTGCTACGCGGCTCGGATCGAGCGTCCGGTCGCATAAAAGTACCGCTGCACCAGCGAGGCGACGCACATCGCCCTTGACGTGCTCATAGCCCCGGCCGGACGCGCGGGCAGAGCGGCTGGTGCTTTGTTCCACGTGACCTACGACGACTGGGGCGCGTTGATCAAGCCCGATCCCACGTAACGGTCAGGTCAAGCCGAGCCTTGCACTGACGGAGAAGGTGGCGAAGAGGACGCCCCACAGAAGTAAGCCGAAGATCACTGCGAACACGGCGAGCTTTCCGGCCGCCCGTAGCACCGCGCGCTTCTCGATCGGCCGCCCCTTCTTTCCTTGTTCGTAATGCCACTTGATGGCAAAGAACATGCCGGTGCCGAAGACGAGCACCTTGAAGGCGATAAAGGCGACGGGTACCCAATCCATGATCGTGTTTCCAGGCGATGGCTCGTCACTGTGGGGAGAATTCCCCCGAAAATCCGCGTCAGCAGCCCGTGCTTTTAGTGGCAGTGCGTCATACTTCTCATGCACATGCTACCGAAAAGAACTTGCGACACGTTGAGGCAAATTGCCTCAGCCACGGCGAGACCGTCATCCGGTGTAACTGCCTGAACCGGGACAGCTAGCGCTGGGCACCCTTGTCGGGATCCTGCTGACCTTTCTGATCCGACTCACCATCATTCGCTTCCGCCGGGGTGATCTGCCCATCCGGATCGTTGTCCGTCCTGGCGGGACGGGCCGCCCCCGGATTGGCGGCTGGATTATTCGATCCACCAACGCCGATCGATGACTTCTGTACGCTGTCGCGATTGCTCATGATCAATCTCCTGTTGAAAATTCGATATTTCGCCTCGAGGCGTGACGGGGAAGGCGGCTATGGGTGTGGACCGCGTGATGTGTGAGCACTGCAAGCCGTAAGACGCGGCCAGAGGCCACGGCAAGATGAAGGTTCGAAGGCCGTCCTTCACGCGGGCGTTTGCTTGTCCTGACAACGTGAGGAACATTGTCCTGACCAGCCCGGCAGCGTCGTAGACGCCTGGCGGTGGCTCAACCCACTGGAGAATCCCATGGCTGATCAGGAACACAAACCGCAATCTGGCGACCGTAATCTCAACTACGTTGCGAAGCAGGACAAGCCCCAGCAGGACAAACGCGACAAGAAAATCGAGGAAGGGGAGGAAAAGATGGACCAGGCCTCGAAGCGGGACGAAGGCATCCGCTGATCGTCAGTCGAAGACGGCCGCACGGTTCGTGCACGGCTGCTTCATGGAACTGCTGCCACAAGATGCGGACCATCCGCCGGAGTTCTGCCATGAGCCAGTCCCGTTCGCGTTCCCTTTGCCTCGCCGCCGCCCTCTCACTGTCGTTCTGCGGTGCGGCATTCGCCCAATCGCCGTCTCCCGCATCGGCGTCCACGCCCCCGGATGCGGCCTTCGTCAAAATGGCCAGCGCGGCGGGCCTTGCCGAGGTAAGTCTCGGGAAGCTCGGTGCCGACAAGGGCACATCCGACGACGTGAAAACGTTCGGCCAGACCATGGTCGACGACCACACGAAGGCGGGTGATGAACTCAAGACGATTGCCGCCGGGAAGTCCATCCCTGTAGCGACGGCACCGATGCCGGCGGATACGAAGGCGGCGGACATGATCGGCAAGAAGGACGGTGCCGCGTTCGACACCGCGTTCAAGACCAAAATGGTCGCCGACCACGAGAAGGTCATCAAGCTCTTCACCAAGGAGTCGACCGGTGGCAAGGACCCGGACCTGAAGGCCTTCGCGACAAAGACGTTGCCCACCCTCAAGCACCACCTCGAGATGGCGAAGCAGTTGCCCGCTGGCAAGTCGTAAGACACCACTCATTCCCGGGAGGGAAATAGCATGGCCATCAAGACCATCGAAGATCTGTTCATCCACGAACTGTCCGACATCTACAGCGCCGAAAAGCAGCTGACCAAGGCGTTGCCGCGGCTTGCGCGTGCAGCCTCGTCGCCCGAGCTCAAGGCCGCGTTCGAATCGCATCTCGAAGAGACGCTGGGACAGGTCGAGCGCATCGACCAGATCGTCGAATTGCTCGACATCAAGCTCAAACGCATCAAATGTGCAGCGATGGAAGGATTGGTCGAGGAAGGCAAGGAAGTCATCGAAGAAGTCGAGGAGGGCCCGTTGCGTGATGCGGCCCTCATCGGCGGCGGACAGAAGGTCGAGCATTACGAGATTGCTTCGTACGGTACGATTTCGGCCATCGCCCGGCAGCTTGGCTACACCGATGCCATCCCGTTGCTGCAGGCAACGCTGGCCGAAGAGAAGGCCGCGGACGAAAAGTTGACGCTGCTTGCCGAATCGGCCGGCAACCAGAAGGCTGCCCAGAAGAGCAAGGCCAAGACGGCCTGAGCATTTTTCAAGGAGAGGGCCGCAGTGATGCGGCCCTTTTTTTGTGCCCGTGGCGCGATCGGACGGCTAAACGGAACTTAAACCGGACGGCTTGAAATTTTATCCCGGATGCTTAAATTACGCCTCGCTGGCCGCTTCGGGACCAGCCTCGTCGCCCGCTTCGGGGGTGGCGCAGAGAACTCTTAACCATGTTGAACGAGGATATGGCTATGCGTACTCTTCTGAATGTTGCACCTCTCCACCGTTCGAGCGTCGGCTTCGACCGCATGTTCGACCTGCTCGAAGCCGCCGCAACGCGGGGCCAGGGCACCGAGAATTACCCGCCCTTCGACTCCATCAAGCTCGCCGATGACCAGTACCGCATCTCCATGGCTGTAGCAGGCTTTGGCGAAGGTGACCTGGACATCGCCGTGCAGTCCAACTGGCTGACCGTGACCGGCGAGCGTGGGGCAGAAACCGAGGGTGAATACCTCCATCGCGGCATTGCAACGCGGCCCTTCCAGCGGAGGTTCGAGCTGGCCGAGCACATGCAGGTGGTGGGCGCCCGGCTCGCGGACGGACTGCTCTCCATCGATCTCAAGCGGGAGGTGCCGGAGGCCATGAAACCGCGCCGGATCAGCATCGAGTCGTCGGGGAACGCGAAGGAACGCGTGCAGGCGCTGCTCGACGAAGCTGCGGCCTGACGCTGACAAGAGAAAGCCCCGCACGTGTGGGGCTTTCTTCATACCAGGTGTCCTTATCGAACCGAACCGGTCACTTCTTCGCGTCCTGTTCCAGGACACCGAGATCGGCGCCGGTGACCGGGTCGCGCGACGGATCGGACGCGCCGCGCGTCGCGAACAGTCCCACGACGGCTTCTTCTTCGCTCGTCAGGAGCACCGAGGCCTTGCCGTCGCCACCATCCACCGGGATGTTCTCCGCCGTCGGCGTCATCACTTCCCACTGCTCGCCACGATTCCAGGGGCCGGCGGCATCGCCTTCCCCGGTCGAGGTGTTGACGTAGAGGTTCGTAAAGCGCGGATCGCCCGGCAGCTTGCCCGGCGGGAAGCTCTTGTCCATGGAATAGAGTGCTTTTTCAAACGACTTCTGGTGGGCAATCTCACGGGTCATGAGGAAGGTCAGCGCATCCTTTACACCGACGTCTTCGGTGACGTTGATCAGCCGCTCATAGACGATCTTCGCGCGGGCTTCGGCGGCAATATTGGAGCGCAGGTCTGCCGTCGGCTCGCCGATGGAGTCTACATAGGCACCCGAGAACGGGACGCCGGCGGAATTGACCAGTGCGGGTCCGCCCCCGAAAAGGATCTGGGTGACATGGGAATCGTTGCCGGCACCCTGCAGGGAGCGGAACAGGTCAGCCTCGGAATCGACGGCTTCCGCAAGCTTACCCTTCGCGCCGCGATTGAGCATGGCGACGAGCGACCCGATGACCTCGAGGTGGCTCAGTTCCTCGGTGGCGATGTCGAGCAACATGTCTTTCCGGCCCATGTCTTCTTCAGCCAGGGCCTGCGTGAAGTAACGCATGGCCGCAGCGAGTTCGCCCTGCGGGCCGCCGAACTGCTCCAGGAGAAGGTTGGCGAGCGCCGGGTTGGTTTCCGACACGCGTACGGTGTACTGGAGTCGCTTGTTGTGGCTGAACATTGGCTGGCACCTTGTGCGGGCTGTTGGAGTAGCAAGATTCCCGCATGGAGTGTGTTTCGTCGGACCCGGGCGCGTGACGAGTGCAACGACCTTGATGAAATGCCTCTAAGTAAAAGGTCGTAGGCGCAATGGTCGGCGATCTGTCCTTCCGCAGAAAGGCATCGTTTTCCCGCTGGAGCCGATGCTGGCAGACCTGCTGGCCATGGCACCCCGGATCCTGCCCTACATGGGCCGTGTCTGGGAGCGGCTCGATCATGCGCACGACGCGGGCGAGCATGTCGTGTTTCGAAGGGGCGCAGGCAGTCATGCTCGACGTCGACTGGGGCAGTTACCCCTATGTCACGTCGTCGACGACGGTCGCGGCCGGGGCAGCCGTCGGCACGGTCATCGCGCCGTCACGGCTCGATACGGTGCTCGGCGTCAGCAAGGTCTACGCAACGCGCGTTGGTGAAGGCCCCTTCGTTTCCGAGACCGTGGATGCGGTCGGCGACATGCTGCGGGAACGTGGGGGCGAGTACGGCGTGAATACCGGACGACCCCGCCGCTGGCCGGTTGCGCTTGTGACGACCGGTCCCGAGCGCGACGATGCAATCGTGTTGCGGCATCCGTTCATGCATCTGGATTGAGGCGTCCGGCTTTCCTTCCGCAGGCACTCCATTACACTTCCAGCGGTGACTACCCGCATTGAAAACGGCTTCCTCCTCACGCGGCACTGGCGCGACACCCGCGAAGGGACCGAAGTCGAGTTCTGGCTCGCCACCCCGGCGGGCGCCCGTCGGGTACTTATCACGGGCCAGCGCAACGTGGCTTTCGCACGAGAGAGTGATCGCGCGGCCGTGGAGCGTGCGATCAGCTCTGACGCAGCGTTTCATACGTCACCGCTGCCGCTCAAGACGTTCGACCAGTCGCCGGTATTCGCGATCTATTGCACCAGCTACCGGCCCCTGCTGAACCTCGAGAAGCGTCTGTCCGACACCGGCGTGCCCGTATTCGAAGCCGACATCCGTCCCGACGACCGGTTCCTGATGGAACGGTTCATCACGGCTGCTGTCACGATCGACGTACCCGAAGGCGTCGACAGCGGCACCTGGGTCAATCCACGACTTCGGCCCGGTGACCGGTTTCGCCCGTCGCTGGCCCTGGTGTCGCTCGATATCGAAACGAATGCAGAAGGCGACGTGTATTCGGTGGCGCTGGAAGGGTGCGGTCAGCGCCAGGTCTACATGCTGAGCGCGACGGGCGACCCGGTTGAGCCGGATGAACCGGACGTCCTCGCGCGTGATTTCGAGCTGACCTATGTCGCGGACCGGGGCCAGCTGATCTCCGCGCTCAACAACTGGTTCCGGCACTACGACCCGGACGTGATCATCGGCTGGAACCTGATCCAGTTCGATCTTCGTCTTCTCCAGGCGTGTGCCGACCGGCAGGGGCTGGTGCTCACGCTTGGCAGGGGCGGCACGCCGATCGACTGGCGCGAGCACCGGCGGCGCGACGATTTCGTTTTCGCCACGATTCCGGGACGCGTGGCGATCGACGGCATCGAAGCGTTGCGTTCCGCGCTGTGGAGCTTCCCGTCGTTCGCGCTGGACGCCGTGGCGCATGAGTTGCTGGGGGAGGGCAAGACCATCGGCGACGCCTATAGCCGGATGGCGGAGATCGAGCGCCGGTTCCATGAAGACAAGCCCGCGCTGGCGAGCTACAACCTCAAAGACTGCGAGCTGGTGACTCGGATCTTCGCCAGGACCGAACTGATGCCCTTTCTCCTGGAGCGCGCAAACGTGACCGGCCTGCAGATCGATCGCACGGGCGGATCCATCGCCGCGTTCAATCATCTGTACCTGCCGCGCATGCATCGCGAGGGGTACGTTGCGCCGCGCATCGGCATCCGCACGGGGGAATCCTTCCCGGGTGGCTTCGTCATGGAATCCAGTCCCGGTTTGTACGACTCCATCCTGGTGCTCGACTACAAGAGCCTGTATCCGTCGATCATCCGGACCTTCCTGATCGACCCGATTGGATTCGCCGAGGGTGCAGCCACCTCCGATACGGCCTCGACGGTGCCCGGGCCGAACGGCACCCGGTTTTCCCGCACGAAACACTGCCTCCCGGGATTGATCACCCAGCTATGGGCCGCGCGTGACCAGGCGAAGGCGGAGCGTAACCTTCCCTTGTCACAGGCGCTGAAGCTGTTGATGAATGCGTTCATCGGCGTGCTGGGTTCACCCGACTGCCGTTTCTTCGACGGTGATCTGATCTCGGCCGTGACGTTACGCGGGCACGAAATCATGCGGCAGACGCGTAGCTGGGTCGAGGCACAGGGTTACGGCGTCATCTACGGCGACACCGATTCGATTTTTATTTCGCTGGGCCGGCGGTTTACCGAAGCGGATGCCGTCGACGTGGCGGACACGCTTGTGTCCCTGATCAACCATGCGTGGCGGGAGCACCTCCGTACGGCGTACGACATCGAGTCGTACCTCGAGATCGAGTTCGACACGCACTACCAGCGTTTCTTCATGCCGACCATCCGGGGAAGCGAGCTGGGCAGCAAGAAACGTTACGCCGGGCTGGTGGTGAACGAGGCAGGCGCCGAGGACATGGTATTTCGTGGCCTGGAAACGGTACGTAGCGACTGGACCCCCGTCGCCAAGCGATTCCAGCGCGAGCTGTTCCAGCGTATCTTCCATGGCGAAGCCTACGACGACTTTATTCGCACCTACGTGGCCGACCTGCGGGCCGGGGCATTCGACGAGGAACTGATCTACCGCAAGCGACTTCGCGGCAGGCTCGACTCTTACGAGCGCACCACGCCGCCGCAGGTGCGGGCAGCCCGTCTGGCGGACGAGCACAACGCGAAGCAGGGCAGGCCGGCGCGGTACCAGAACGGTGGCTGGATTCGTTACGTGATGACGTTGAACGGGCCACAGCCTGTCGAGTTGGCTACATCCGCCATCGACCACGAGCATTACGTGTCACATCAATTGCATCCCATTGCCGAAGCGATCCTTGCGCCGCTGGGCGGGGATTTCGAGGCCTTGGTGTCGCAGCAGTCGCGGCTTTTCTGATGGGTGGAGGGGGCGACGCCCCCTGTCATGTCGCCCTGCTGGAACGTCCCTTCGACAGGCTGTTCCGAACTTTTTCAGCGCTGCGCCGCTTGAAAACGTCGCGTTCGATGCGGCTCAGGACGTCGCCACCGTGGCGCTCGAACGCACCACCGCCCATCGTCCGCTGCACGTACGACCTGGCGTTCTCGCCGTACGCCCGCAGTGTGTCGGGCTGCGCCACGAAGTCCCGTATCGCGCTTGCGATACCGCTGACAAGGTCACCGTCGAGCAACCGCCCCGTCACGCCTGGCTGCACACTCCTGCGCATCTCACCGACCGGGCTGGCGATGACGGGCAGGCCTGTTGCCATGGCCTCGTGCGCGGCGATGCACATGCCCTCGTAGGCCGACGGCTGGACATAAAGATGCAGGCCCTGCAGATACGCGGGGATGTCGGCTATCCATCCTTCAAGCTTGACGTTGTCCTGCAGGTTCAGCGACTCGACAAGACCCTGAAGCTCATCACGGAGGGGCCCGTCGCCCGCAATCGACAGTGTCGTCCTCGCATAAACCTCCGGGGTCTCGCACCGCAGCCGGTCCATCGATTGAATAAGCAGCGCGTAGTTCTTCATTGGATGCAGTCGGCCGGCGCTGCCGATGCGCAGGGGCCCCACGCCGTCCCAGCGAGCTACGCACCGCTCTGGAAACGTGGGGCTGAAGAGTGGCCACGTGGTGATCCGTCGGGGTTCGACACCCATCGTGTCGTGGAGATACCGCGCGACATCCTCCGAATCGGCGATCCAGAGTCTGCTCGAGCGCTGGGATCTCAGGATGTATCGCTTTGCGTCGGCGCTGTGCTTCCAGCTCACGACGGGAATGCCAAAAGCTGCCCCGACGATCTGGCCCACCCGCGTCGCGTGACTCAGCGAGGTCCAGATGAGGTCCGGCCGGGAGAGACGCACCTTGTGGGCGAATCTGAGGATGCTCCCCACCTTCGATGTCTTGCGGTTCGACAGCAGCGTGTAAGGGATCGCAGCCTCGATAAGCCGCGGCTCCGCCATGCGGTCTCGCGGCTCACACGCGAAGACGTGTACCTCGTGGCCATGATGGCGAAGCACCTGGACGATATCGGGGACGCTGAACTCGGCGCCGCCCCGCTCGAGGCTGGTAATGAGGTAATGAATGCGCATGTCGGATCACGGTGGGTTGTGGGCTGGAGGCTTGGCGGCCGTGACCATACGCGCCGATTCTGTGGATTGGCTTTCGAAAGGCTTAAGCTTTTGTGGAGGCCATTCCGGCAGGAGCCCCAAGCCTGGCTGATCGGCTTTGTGGCGCCGTTTGGGGAAAGGCGCCTCCCGCTCCCCTCCGTAGGCGTACATTCAGGAATGGTCGCCGGATCAGACAGTTAGACGGGCAACGGGTGAGAAAAAACTCACTTCATGGGCCGCGTTTCAAGCTCGGCGCGCTCTGGGGGAATGGCGCCATGCCCCGCTTTTACGCGTAAGCTCAGCATCCGTAGCGATTGTCCAACCCTGGAGCTCCCATGATCGACCACACCGGTGTCATCGTCAGCGATTTCGAGCGAAGCAAGGCCTTCTACACGACTGTACTGGCCGCCATCGGCTATGAGCTGATCGTGCATTTCCCTGCGTCGACGACGGGACGCGCCGATGTGGCCGGCTTCGGCGACAAGAGCGGCAAGCCGGATTTCTGGATCTACCAGGGCACGCCCAACCAGCCGCCGGTGCACGTCGCCTTCCGTGTCGAGACCCAGCATCTGGTGCGTGCCTTTCATGAAGAGGCGCTCAAGGCCGGCGCCCGCGACAATGGCCCTCCCGGCCCCCGATCGCACTATCACGCGGGCTATTACGGCGGATTCGTGCTCGACCCGGACGGCCACAACATCGAGGCCGTGTTCCACGCGGGCTGAGGTTTTCCGGCAGTACGACGGCGGCGGTACGGCCTCTAGTGGCGCGTACCCAGGCTGTCGCATAGCCGGAGTACCGCGAGGCCGATGCCGCGTTCCGGCCGGCAGTGATCGACGGGGAGCAACAGCATCACCCGAAGAGCCGCATTCGCGGCTTCGCCAAGGCCCAGGTCTTCCGCCTGAATTCTCAATAATTGCGCGCGAAAACGCGCTTCTTCGAGGTCGCCTTCGAGCACCGCATGACCGATCGCGGTGGCATCCGCGGCGAGGCGCGTGCGTGTGAGCGTGGTGTCTCGGTCGAGGATAGCCATGGATAAAGGCTAGATTGGATTTCGTGACGAGGGCATCAGCCTTGCGTCGTATATCCGTATACCCAAAGGGCCATGTGCGCGCCAGCGCGATGCTACGCGGAGGCACGCTCTGCCGTGAAGGGGTCTTCACGACAGAGCGCGTGAGGCTGGCTTCGCTTAAAGCGGGTGGGTGGACTCGACAAGCGCCGTAGAGCCGAAGGCACGGTTCATGGCTTCTTCGAAATCGTTGATCTGCCTGTAGGCTTCCTGTGACAGACGCGCCTTGTCATTGATTTCCATCGAACCGCGGGAAAAGGCCATGCTTTCCTTGAAGTTCTCTTTCTGCAGCGATTCCTGGTCGGAGGCGTCCGTGGCTTTCAGGTACCTTGCATAGATCTCACGACGCGGCGCGGCAAGCTTCTCCAAGGCGGGATCGTCGATCGGAGGCAGGGTGGCGGGCAGAAGGGTGACCTTGCGGGCGACCGGCACGAAGTCCTTCGGACGATTGGATTCGAAGTACCCCTTGGCGTCGGCATTCTTCTCGAAGAACGCAATGAAGTCTTTTGCCCGGAAGACCTTGTTGTGAACGGTGTTGTTCGCGCCGTTGTCGTGTTCGGTGACGCTGTCGGGCAGTTCTTCGTCGACGTCATAGGTCCAGTCCTTGTCGATGAAAAGGCCATTTTCCTGTTTCATCGTGCCTTCGAAGGTCACGCCGTCGAGCACGATCTGGTCGAGCTTGCCCTTGTAGCCTGGCGACGTGGTGTTCTCTTTCTCGAAGCTCTGGCGGTAGATGACGTAGTCGCTCAAGGTGGGGTTGATGATGCCGCCCCGGCCGCGGAAGTAAGAGATGAACCGGATGTCACCTACCATGTCGCCTTTCATGGTGTGCTCTCCCGCGCTGAGCGAAAGGCTCTTACCGTCGTGCGCGGCGACGTCGTACGTCTTGCCGTCGATGGTCAGTGACAGCGGCTTGTCCGTCGGATTGTCGATGGAATAGCTGGCGCTGCGATCAGTGCAGCCGGCGAGAAGGGCGACGAGCGCGAGGGAGACAAGTTTTCTTTTCAAGTGCGGTTCGCTCTGTAACGGGAAAGGGGTCAGGCCGGATGCCCGGCTGCATGTCGCAGCGCTTCGTGAAAATCGGCCGACAGTGTCGAGGTCATGGCGCTCCACGACGCGACGGCGTGGGAAGCGCGTTGTTCCTCCGGAACAAACGGGGCGCATGCGAGCGGGAAGGCGTCGTCAAACGGCACGCCAAGGGCTTCAAGCCGTTCCTGTAGCGCCGGGTGCGAATCGAAGGGATGCGCCATGTGAGCGGAGCCGAGGTCGAAGAGGGGCTCTGCCGCAAAGCTTCTACCCAGTGCGGCCACCACATCGTCCGTGCCGGGATGCCTTAGCGTGGTGGCAAGGAGGGTCTGCAGCCGCGTCTGGACGAGGATGGCGCGCGTTAGCGCGATGGCGAAGACGTCGGCACCGACAAGCGCGGCGCCGGCCTTGTCCGCTTCAAGCTCCCTGAATCGGCTCCAGTGGCGTTCGGTCGCGCGAAAGCGGTACAGCGCATAAGCGGCGACCATGCGTCCGGGCCGTAAAAATACCTTGCCTATCCAGTCGTCGTACTCATGCTCGGCCATCGAGACGAGACGCTTTTCAAACCCATGGTAGATAGGTGCAAAGCGCTCGCTGTAGAGCAGGTCGTTGCCGGTGAAGTGGGCCATTTCATGGGCGACGATGCCGCGTAACTCCGCCTCACCGAGGAACGAGATGTGCGCTGCCGACAGGTACAGGATATGACCGGAAATCTCGCCCGAATGGCTCACGCGGACGACGCCCGATGTGACGAAAAAGCCGTCGAGCAGCCCGAGGACGATCTGGTTCACCGGGGGCGCACCCAGCCTGGCGGCCACGTCGTCTACCATCGCCCAAATATGCGGCGCATCCACCCGCCCGAGGTTCCGGCCGAGGACCGTCATGGGAGAACGCAGGAACGGCGTCGCTTCCTTCCATGCGCCTGAGACGGCCACCCAGATCATCAGCACCGTGACGAGCGAGAAGCCGGCCATGATGACGCCGAACCGGATATCGTGGCTGACGAATCCCCAGATCATCATCGAGCAGCTGCCTGCAGTGAATGCGGTGCCCACCGCCAGCAGCTGTCCGCACAGGAGCTTTGGCAGGCGGCGCTGCCAGGTTTCGAAGGCATGGACCGTCTCATCGCGTGAACGCAGCCCCCTGGCAGCGAGACGCTTCGCCGTCAGGATGCCTGCCGCGCCGAGCATGGCTCCCACGATCGACAGCACCATGCACACCATGGATGCGATGCCCGCCGGTGGAAAGCGCATCAGCATGAAGTATTGAACGACCGAGGCGGCGCCCACGATGAGAGGCACGCCCACCACGGCCTGCCAGGGCGCCCTTATCGCTGACCGGGGCACCTCAGTGCGCCAGCAGGCTGTGATAGGCCGGCGTCCGCCGGTTCAGGAGTTCGGCCACCAGTGCGATGAAGAGGTCTGCGCTGAACAGGGAAAGGTAGTCGAACGCATAGATGACCTTGCCGTGCGCGTCGAGAAACTGCACGCTGCCTGTCGAGTCAGCGCCAGCGATGTCGTGTATGGCATCGAGGGGGATGTGCTTGCCCTGTACCTCGATACCGCGAGCGCTGAGTTCGATCGGGTGAGCATCGACTTTCAGCATGCCGCCGACCATGCGTTTGACCAGCCGGGTCGTTTTATTGATGGCGTGAAACTGCACGGTCTGGCCCGCATCCATGTGCCGTATGGCGAGCGGCAGGCGCGCTGCCACGTAGCCTTCAAGGATAGCTGCACGAAGCGCGAAGGAATTCCGACGATTGTCCAGTACGTCGAACCACGGCTCCTGCGGCGACCGTCGGAACGCCACCGCGTTGACGAGCCCACCGGTGTAGCCGCCGGTGCGGAAGAGGTAGACATCGGTCATATCGGTGAACGGCACGACTTCCGTCGGCCTGCCGTTCCGGCGATACACGGCGACACCGTGTTCGTGCAGGGTGATGAGCGTCTTCGGACCCATCAGCTTCCATCCGAGAAGCATGAGCAGGCCAAGAGCGACCAATGCGCCCGTCGCGCCATACATCACCGGCATGTTGGACGGGTCGACGTGCGCACCGTTGAGCAGGGCCAGCGGGATGGCTGTACTGCAAAGCAGGACGACAATACCGGCGACAAGGGGAACGACGGCGGTACGCGACCGGCCGTGGCGACTGACCGGCGCGCCAAGGGTTCTGATGGAGGCATCGGGTGGCAAATTCATCGCGGTTCGTTCCCTGTCGTACGGCGCGGAAACCAACAAGGCTAGCAAATATCGCAAGATTCGACGAGGTTATTTCCCGTTGCTCAGATGTAACGCGCGTTACGTTCCGCAATATGCGCAGCGATGTGATTTACCGTTGGACTCGAGCACCAGCGCCTCCGCGATGTCATCAGCAGCCGCCTGCACCAAGGAGCCGTCAGCCGTCAGTGGCCCGGTGTTCAACCAGCGCCAACTGCGCGTACTGGCCGGGGCGTGATTTCCTCAGCCACAGGCAGAACGCCACGCCACTCGCCAGGGTCAGCGCGTACAGCGCAGGCAGCCACGCGACAAACGGTGTGTCCACCGTCGAGAGCAGGGTGAAGTTGATGCACAACGTAGTAAGCGCGACGGAGAGACCGGCGGCGGCGCACAGCGATGCCACCATCACCACCGGCCCGGCTTCGCGCAGGTGCCTGACGACGTAGAACACGATGGCGATGGCAGCGGCCGCCTGGAGCCCGATGATGCCGAGCGTCCCCATGCCGATAAGCACCGGGATGATCGCGGCATACGGATCGGTGCCGCCTGCGGCGATAGCGACGATGGTCACGCAGATGACCGTCGCCGCCGAGATGCAGAGCGTCGCTGCGACGGGCACGTTGCGGACCTCGTCAAAACGGGCGAGCGCGCGCGGCAGCAACCCTTCCCGCGCCAGTGCATAGACATAACGCGAGGCGGCGGCGTGGATGGCGATATACGTCGCCAGCATCGATGTGCAGAGCAGGACACCTGCAATGTCGGATGCCGTCTCGCCATCGTATTGCTTGATGAGATCGAGGATGAGCGTGCCACCGTGCGCCATGGCCTGCGCCTTCGCATCGGCCGGGCCGATCGCGCCGATGGTGATCCACGCCGTCACCAGGTAGAACGATCCGATCAGGATCACCGACACGTAGCTGGCCAGCGGGATGCTGCGCACGGGGTCGGCCGCTTCCTTGGAATAAAGGGCGCCCGATTCGAAGCCGACGAAACAGGTGAAGGCGGTCATCAATGAAACGCCGATACCCGGCGCCAGCCACTGGCCCGGCGCAAACGACGAAAGAGGGAAGGCGGCCCAGCCTTTCGCGGCAATGACGCTGACGTCGAAGACGACCAGGACGGCCGTCTCGACGATGATGATGACGGCCAGCAGTTTGGTCGATGCGTCCATGGACCGGTAATTGAGGATGCCCGTGAGCAGGACGGATACGGCGGCGAAGATGGTCCAGTGAACCCGGTGCCCGATGGCGATGGACACCTGCTCGTCGAAATACCCACACGCCGCCGCCAGCCCGAAGGCGAACGCACCATAGGAAATGATCGCGCAATAGGCGGCCCCCACGCCGAGCGGCTTGCCCAGGCCTTCGGCGACATAGGTGTAAAACGCGCCCGTACTCACGACACGGCGGCCGATGAACGCATAGCCGGTGGTGAAGGCCACGAGGATCAGGCCGGCGACCAGGAACGCGACGGGAACGTTGGCGCCGGTACCACGTGAGATCGCGATCGGGAGATTACCGATCATCGAGGCGAGCGGGGCGGCTGCCGCGAGCACCATGAAGACGATGAACTGGGTGGAAAGCTTATGGCTGCGCGGCGGTTGCCCGGCGTTCTGACGACTCACGGTGACTCCTGATTGTGGAAAGATGGGAAAGCGACGGGCCGGAATGGGGGCGCCGCCGCGATAATCCGAGGGTGAGGTTACAGCCATGCGGCGTTGCGCCGCCAAGTCGCCGAGGAATTCCCATGCGCCATCTCATTGTCCCGCTGCTCTTGTCCCTGGCCTGGTCGACCATGGCCGCCACCCTGACGATCGAAAAAGGCCGCCAGGTCAGCGAGCTGACGACCGCGCAGCTGCTTGCGCGCAAGGATGCCCGGGACATCGTGGTACCCGGCGACGTGTCGTACCACGCGACGCGCAGCTACCGTGCGGTGCCTTTGAAGGCCCTGCTGGCGGATCTGGCCCCGGGCTCCCATCTGCAGTTCGTGGCGCTGGACGGGTTCGCGGCAGAGCTGCCCGCCGGGCTTCTCGCGGGGAAAAGCGAGGCGTGGCTCGCAGTCGAGCCGCCGGGTAAACCGTGGCCCCGCCTGTCGGGCGACAAGCCGGGCGCCGGGCCGTTTTACCTCGTGTGGCTAAATCCGGAAGCGGAGCACATCGGCTCGGAGCAGTGGCCCTACCAGATCGCGCGCATCCGGATCCTGGCGGACCCCGCATCGCGCTTTCCGGCCATGCGTCCGGCGCCGGGACTGAGCCCGGACGATCCCGTGACCCGGGGCTTCGCCGTATTTCAGCGCAACTGCATCAGCTGCCATACGCTCAATGGCCAGGGTGACGCGAAGCTGGGCCCGGACCTCAACATCCCCCATAGCCCGACCGAATACCTGCGCGATGACATGTTTCGCGTGTTGGTGCGTAACCCGCAGGACATGCGGCACTGGCCGCAGGCGAAGATGCCCGGGTTCAGCCGCGACGCGCTAACCGATGGCGACCTGGATGCGCTGGTGGCTTATCTGAAGCATATGGCGACGCGACGGGCGGGGTCGTGACAGGCAACCAGCAGCTTATCCAGGCCCGAGAGGCGGAAGTCACCGAAGCCTGAACGATTCCGCCGGCGCACGCTGCGTCGCGCGATAAACCGGTCGAACCACTGCCACGAGATTTACCAGCACAAAGAACACGGCAGCCCCGATCACGATGACCGGATCAGGACGGCGAACTTCAACCACCCTTCCAAGGTAGTGGTTGCCTACGTAGGTCAGGGCGGAGCCTATGACGATGCCGACGGCGCAAAGTACGCCGATTTCAGTTATGAAATAACCGGCGATGGCGCGCGTCGTGGCGCCCAATGCCCTCCGGATAGCAATGCTCTCGCTTCGCCTGCCGATCCAGTAGCTCACCAGGGTACCAACGCCGATGCCCATCGTTATCACGACGATGGCACAGACGATCGCGAAGAGAGCGGAAACCCGCACGGGTTTGGAAAGGTACTCACCGCGCACTTCTTCATAAGATCGAGGTCCTGTCACGGCACTGGTCGGGGTCAACTGACGCAAGGCGTCGCGAACTGCGGCGAAGGCGGCGGATTGTGATCCGGAAGCCCGGAAGACAAAGGTATCCGTCAGATGCGGGCCTGCGTTCGCCGGGAAGAACGCCGATAGCTGCGGCGCGTGCAAGGACGACGGGAAGGTCTCGGCTATGTCGCTGAGAACGCCGACTACCGTGTAGACATGGGACGGCGCCATGATCAATCGCTGGCCCAGGGCTTCCTTGCCGGGCCACATATAAGAAGCCAGTGATCGGGTAACCATGACCGAAGGGGCGGATGGGAACGTCCCATCGAAAGCAAGGAACTCGGATGGCAGGAATTGCCTGCCCTCGATCAGTCGTAGTCCCAGCGTTTGCGCAGCATCCTCCGAGCCGACATACGCCGATACGCGGCGCGGCACGGCATTTCCGTCAACGCTGCGATAGGGATTGAAGGTGGATGCCCGATCTTCAAGGGGTAAGCTGCTCACGGCCGCTACCTGCCTGACCTTACCGCCTCGGGCGATGGCCGCGAGGGCGTCACGCGGGTTGAAGTCCACCGAATCGCCGGCCCCTGTTTCGACCCTGACCACCCCCAGGCCATCTTCGGCCAGCCCCGAGGGCGACCAGGCCGATCTCAGCGTGCCAGCGATGACCGGCACGGCATTGCCGATCACGACAAGGGCGAGGGCGATCTGCAGGATAATCGTCGTTGCGATGAGTCGGTGCGACGAGATGACTGACCGCCAGATGTAAGGTAAGTCTTTCATGCTCAGCGCTGCTTGATCTGGGTATGGATGGATTGCTGGACATTGCGCCAGACCGGCACGACGGCCGCGAGGACAGCGCCTGCGACGGCTACCAAGAAGGCGGTCAAGGCCAGAAGCGTAGTGGAGTGGCCGACGTTGCCATAGTTGAGGTCCTGATACCGGATGATCGCTGCGGTTGGTCCGCTCAGGGCTGCGCCGAGCAATCCGCCGAGTAGTCCATAGGCAGCGGCTTCGACCGTCAGTTGCCCGATGACATGTTTGCCTGAAGCACCCAGTGCCCGTCGGAGCGCGAGGTTCGCACTCATCCGCGAAAACTTGGCAACCAGCAGTGCCATGGTGTTCACCAGGCATACGGCAAAGAATACCCAGGCCAGCCAGCCTTCCAGCGCTACCTCGCGCGGCACGGCACGGTTGAAGGATAGCCAGGACGTCACGTTCCTCGCGCGCACGTTTGGCGCGAGCTGGTAACGCCCTTCGGCCCGCTCCTGCTCCGAGAACGCGACCAGGCGTTGCGTAACCTGAGCCTCGGTCAGCGTTGGCGACTGGAGCCACTCCTGCACCCAGTAGCAAGGCTGGTTGGCCAGATGCGTGAAGTCGACCTCGGATTCCCAGCAGTCCACGTCTCCCCAGCTCCCGTTATCGACATGAGGGACGGCTGAGAACGGCAGGAAGATCTGATCCTCGCTTGTATAGGTATTCTTATGCCCGAGGTCATAGAAACGCGGTAGGGGGTTCCAGTTCGATTCGACGCCGACCACCTTGTAATCGCCGAACTGGGTCTGGATCAGCTTGCCCAGGGCGTTCCCATCCGCAAACAGCCGGTTTGCCATCGCCGACGAAATGACGGCGACTCGCTCGCCACGGCGATCCTCGTCGCCGCCCCAGGGCCGTCCGCTTGCAAACGTGACGTCGAACATCGCGAAGAAGTCTTTTGTAACGGCTCTCGCATCCGTGAAGAACGGCGACTGCCCTGATGCAGCGGGCAAGACTTTCAGCGTGCCACCGACCGTATGCGTCTCACGCGTGTCAGGGATCAGATTGGCGAGCCGCTCCGCGTCCCGCAGGGTCAGCGCCGGGGGCGGCTCGATGCCATCAAGTGCATACCGGCTATTACGCGGGTCCAACTGCACGTGAATCGTGTGTTCGCTCTTGCCCGGAAGCGGATCGCGCGCCATGGCCATGTGAAGCTGCGTCGTCGCGACGAACGCGGCGACGCCGACCGCAAGCTGACATGTGATCAGGACAGATAGCCACGGATGGAGGCGAATCTGCTGCGCGGCAAGCTCTATGTAGTAGCGAAACATCGTCTCTTCTCTATCAGGAGGCGAGATCAATCATGTCACTGCTGGATCGATGCAGCGGGATGTCCGCATCCTTGTATGTCCGGGCGACGGTCGATGCGATGTGGGATGTCAGTTTCCATAGATCCTTGCAGTACACCGACGGGCGACCGAAGCCTTCGCCGGAGCGGTATCGGTGCGGCAGGTATCCCGCGCCGCACATGTCACTGACTGGGCACAGCTGGCAGGCCTCGCAAAGATTGTCGCGACCACGAATGGCCATCTGGAATAGATCCTTGGTGTAGATCATCTCGATGGGGTCGTTGAGGATGTTCAGACCCAGTTCGGTGAATCCGTCACCGCAGGCGCGAAGGGAATCGACCGGCTCGATGCCCCCGTCCGTATCGATGCTCACGATACCGACCGGCTGGCCTCCGATGGCGTCCAGGTGCGACTTATAGGCCATGACGCCAGCGACCATGTTCTCGAAGTGCCGGATACTGACCTTGGGATTGTCTTCTTCCCACCACGCATCGAAGATCGGCGTCAGGTAGTCGCTGTAGGGCGTGTACGATGCGTCTTCAAAGCGGTCAGGAAGATTGTCCCAGTTGAAATCGAGTGGCCAGAGGAAGTCCATTCGCATGATGCCGATCTCTCGCAGACCACGGTAGACGTCGATACCGGGAACACTTGGATCGATCACCGTGAGCGTGCCGGTAAAAACATCATCGTGCGGAATAAGGGTCTGTAAGCCCTTTACCACACGATCAAACGAGCCACGTCCCTTGTGGTCGACGCGATACCTGTCGTGTACTTCCCTGATGCCATCCATGCTCACGCCGATGCGCACGCCGTTGCGGCGGGCGAAGTCGATCCAGGAGTCGTCGATGACGAGGGCGTTGGTCTGCATGTAGATCTGTATGGAGAGATCATCGGCAGCATGCTCGCGGATGATGCCTACCGCCTCTTCAAGCCATGCCTGGCCCATGATCGTCGGCTCTCCCCCGTGCAGGGAGAACTGAATGGCTTTCGTCCCCTGCGCGCGTGCAATGCGCGCAGCATTCGATACGGCGGCGCGGACGACGTCAAACGACATCCGCTTTGGCTTCTTCTGATACGAAAAATCGTTCAGGTTGAACATGAAGCAATAAGTGCAATTCAGGTTGCAGAATTCGGCGACCTTCAAAAGAAAGAGGTGCAGAGGCGCGCGCTTCTGATTCCTTTCAACCTCGGCACGTGCCTCGGGTGCAATCCAGTTCTCGATGACAGCGTTCATTGATGATCCCCCTGTTCAAAACGTGCCGAGCAAGCTGGCTCAAGGCACATCGTTGCTCGGCACGCCCTTGATCAACCTACGTTCGCATGACCATCGGCATGGCCGTCGGCGTGCGCATCGGCGTGCTGGAGGGCAACGTTGTCACCGTCGAATTTGAACGTCGTGGCTTCAATCAGTGCGCGATCATTATCGAACGATTTGTCCTGCGCCCGGACTTCGCGCACTTTTGCGATGTCCGACTGGACTTCCGCCGCATGCGATGCGGAAGGGGCAGCGATGCCCATGGCGGTTAGTAACGCGCAGAACGCGACGGTACGATCAGTCATTTTTCCCACGTTTCTCTTCCTTATGGTCTGTGGACGGCGGCGCACGACGCGACACCGCTTGAGAGCCGACGTCTGGCCAGCGCTGCAAGTTGAGTCTGACAATGGGAGGAACCGACGTCTGCCGTTCCCCTTACCCCTGTGATCCAAATTTCACACAGGGACACTTTTCTTGTATGTAGGCGAAGGACTACAACGTCAAAATTCGCAATATCCTGCGGTCTGCCACCGTTTTCGACAATCGGCGACATTGCCAAAAATGAGAACGAGTTGTCTGTCACGCCCTGTGGCGCTCTGCTAGCTTCGAGATGCCGCAAAGGGCGGCCTACCAACTTCGGAGCGTTCTCATGGATAAGCGCGACCAGCCGATGCATGACGTTAATCCCTTCGGTGTACAGATCGAAGGTCCGTTACAGCTCGGCAACACGGCGGTGAAGTGGGCCCCAAAGATCGATGACACCGGCGATATCGGCCGCATCGGTTCCACGCACAGCGGCGGCGACTGGGGCTGAGTCCCCGGGCATTGTCCCGACCTGCTACGGAATAACGAAGCCGTCTCGTTCGCGAGGCGGTTTTTTTCTTCGAGGGAGTTCGCTGGTGATCAAGGCCGATATCGCGTTAGCTGACCTGTCGTTCGACCCCACGTGGCATGACGACCACCTGACGGCAGGAGCGAGCTCCGTCACTCCCTTTGCCCACCCCATGCTCGAGACGCGCCTGATCCGCGCGCCGGGCCGCTGGCTGATCATGGTCAGGGAACGTCTGGCTGATGCGCCGGGCGAGCGCGACGGCCCCGTCGCCGTCGTCGATGCACCGGATGAAGCGACGTATCACGCGCTCTATCAGGAATGCCTGCTCTGGCCGCTCGATTACGTGCTGATCGAGGCTGCCCAGGCGGGGCATCGCCTCCGCATCCGCGCTGGCGTGCCTGGCACGGCCCCCGTGTATTGTCGGGTAGTCGATGACCGGGTCACCGTATCGTGGGACTCTGCGGATTTCGCCGATCGTCCCGCGATGATCGACCTCGAAGTGGCGAGCCATCAGCTGGCCCTGCGCAGCACCTACGCCGCGCGGCAGCTCCACACCGGCGTCGTGTTGCTCACCGAACGCGCTTCGCTACACGTGGAGCCGGGCAGGGCGCGGTTCCGGTATCCCGAACCGATTCAGGAGAGCGTGCCCGCCGGGGACGACGGCGAGGACATGCTCCCGCGTTTTTCCGAGGCATTGCAGCGTGCCGTGTCATTGCGACCGTGGCTCGACGACAGTGTGTCGCTTGAGCTCAGCGGCGGCATGGACTCGGCAACGGTGGCGGTGGCACTCGCGGGGCTTCATGAGGGGATCGACAGCAAGGGCATCCTGCTCGATGGCGAGGTGCGCAGCCCGCAGATGCGGCGTCGTGATCTCATGGCGGAACGTCTCGGCCTGAACGACCTCACCGTCGATATCACGGCCTTTCCGCCGGGCCTCGACCTGAGCGCGCCGCGAGAGCCGTACGGCTTCTGTCGCGAGTTCTATCTGGAAGCCTGCTCGGCCTTGTGGGCTTCAGCGCGCGACAGAGGGCGCCATACGCTCTTTACCGGGGTAGGAGGGGACGAATTGTTCCCTGCCTACCTCGACGAGATTTCCGTCGGTGCGGCGAAGGGGCCGACCTGGGCACGCGACGCCCGCAGCTACGCGGAGGAGCTGCTCATGCCGCGCGCACGGGCCGCCGCACGCAGCCTTCCATGCTTCGATGCACCGGCCAGCCCGGTGCCCGTGACGTCACTGCTGGCAAATGCGTGCCGCGCACCTGATCTTCTGAAGCACGGACAGTGGCCGGTCCATCCGCTCAGCGATCCCAGGCTTGCGTATCTATGCCATCGGTTGCCGCGCAGCAGTCGTGAGGGCAGGGAGGTCATGCGGCGGTATCTCGAGCGCCATCTTGGCGGGGATGTGTTTCCCAGGGGGTATCTCAAGGAGACCTTCGCCGACGTGTTGCCGCCGTTGATAGCGCAGCACGCCGACAGGCTGGCTGCGCAGCTGAAGGAGTGCGCGCTGGCCGACCTGGGCCTGGTGGACCGGGGTGCGGTGCTGGCGCTGCTGGGGACGATTGCGGAGAGTCGGTCGCATCCGGCGACGTCGGCGTTCGCTTCGTTTCTCTGGCTGGAGAGATGCGCGCGCCAGGCGGCGTCGTGAGTCACAAGGCCTCGACCAGTCACGAGGCCTCGGCAAGTCGCCATGCCTCGGCCGACCGCCCGAGTCGCGAGCCACGAGCTACGCTAACGCCTCCCGTCACGGAAGGAGGTAGATATGCGTTCGTCGAACCGATCCGCGTTTCTCGTTACGAGTCTGGCGTGTTTCCTGGCAACGGGAAGCGCGAGTGCCGCCAGCCCGCCGACCACCGGGCTGGGGCAAACCTGGCCTGATTCACCCGATGTCAGTCTCAGCCCTCGCTACCATGTCTACGTGTTTGAGCGTCTGGGCGTCAAATATGTGCAGGTAAACGATCTGACCGGATCGGTACGTGGGGCCTTCGGCAATGCGGGTGGCGACCTTTTCGGCCTACCGATCGGTCGTGATGCCGACCGTCTCTCCACGCCGTCGGAGCCGCTGGCGACGCCCTCCGGGACGACGGGCACGGGCGAGACCATTTTCCAGGACGACAGCACGAGCCTCGAGGCCGTGCCCCGGGAAGACGGCACACTGGGCCTTCGTGTGCGTTGCGATAACCCCGCCAAGTGCTCGATACAGGGGCCGTAAGATGCGTTGACGATCTTCCCTTACCGCTCGCGCGATATGGCAGCGGTAAGGGATCGGCTCCGACGCGTTGCCCGGGCACCCAGCCACAGCGAAACGGACAATGTGAGCGCCAGAAAGACCTGGACACGAATGGTCGCAGGATCGAGCAGGCCTTGTGCCGTGATCGCCAGCGCCACGCTCGCGACCATGCCACCTACCGCCGTGCCGTGCCAGCCGTGTCGCCAGGCCAGCACGACGACCGGCGAAAGCAGGGCCCATTGCGCCGCGAGGCGAACTTCATCGTCGTGCGTCGCCAGGGCAGCCCACGCCAAGGCGGCAAGGGCGGGCAGCGCCCACCATGACATGTCGCGCAGCAACGGGCTGCGCCAGATCACGCCGGGGGTGAGCGGTTGTCCGCCCAGCGCGCGGAGCCGCTCGTGCAGGGCGAGGATCATCGGGGTAAGTGTCAGCGCCCCCAGATAAGCGCCGAGCAGATAGGCGAAGAAGTAATCGCTGGCCACGATGCCCGGCCATTTGCCGGGCGTGTGCCGCAACGCGAGCACGAGGCGGAGGGTCGTCGACAGGGCAGTGATGATCGACGTACCGAGCGTCGCCCAGAGGATCACGCTCATGCGTACCCGACCGTTGGCGTCATACACCGGCGCGCGCCGTCGCAACGGTTTCATGAGGGGAATCCAGAGCACGACCATGGGCAGCGCCTGGAGGATCGCCCAGGGCACGCCGAAATCCGGTGCGCCCATGATCGAGGTCTCCAGCAGGGGCAGTGCTTCACCCAGCACAAGCGCCGGCCAGAAGCGCACCGGCAACAGGAACAGGCAGGCAAGGCGCACGCCGGCCGTGAGCATCCACTGCGGGAAAGACAAGGTGAGCGTCAGATGGTAGCAAGCGGCATACGTCGCCACGATGGCGATATGCTGGCCCCAGCGGGCCCAGCCGAATACGCTGGCAATCCGTTGCGTTGTCGAGCGTCCCTTCACGCCTGATCCTTAGCCAGAGAAATGCCCGGCAATCGTGCCACGTTATGGTTGCCGTTGCTGGCAACGAGACGTTTAAAGGCGTCCAAGCGTACCATTTTGGCGAATCGGCGACGTCAACCCTTGTTCCGACGGCACCGATCCGAGCAATACCGGACCTCGGTCCAGTTGAGCGCCCACTTCCGGCGCCACGTAAAAGGAAGGCCGCAGGTAGCGCAGACCTTCCGGGGCAGGTCGGATTTCTTCTTCATGCGAGACACGGTGTGTCCTCACTTCGTTCCAGCGCGGATGTCGTCGAATACCGGAATTATGGCGTGGCGGAGCCCCCGTTGGCGCTTAACGCAGGAACATGGGAAAATCATGGGTCCATGGCGCCCCTGGCCATGCCACCGACCCAAGAGATACCTTGAAGACCCCCCGAGGCCTGCAGCCGTTGATCGACGACGGCATCATCGATGACGTGCTCCGGCCCCTGAAGAGCGGCAAGGAAGCGGATGTTTACGTCGTACGTAGTGGCGACGACATCCGCTGCGCCAAGGTCTACAAGGACATGGCCCAACGTAGCTTCCAGCAGCGCGTGCAGTACCAGGAAGGCCGCAAGGTGCGTAGTAGCCGCGAGGCCCGCGCCATGGGCAAGGCCAGCAAATACGGCCGCAAGCAGCAGGAAGTGGCCTGGAAGAACACCGAGGTCGACGCGCTTTACCAGCTGCGCGAAGCCGGCGTTCGTGTGCCGGAGCCTTTCGGCTATTTCCACGGCGTGCTGGTCATGGAACTGGTCACCGACGTCGATGGTCTCTCCGCACCGCGCATGGGTGAGGTCGATCTCGGCGCCGATGACGCGCGGGAATACCACCGGATCCTCGTGCAGCAGGTCCTGCTGATGCTGTGCTCGGGGCTGATCCACGGTGATCTGTCTGCGTACAACGTGCTTATAGGGCCGGAAGGCCCGGTCGTGATCGATTTCCCGCAGGTCGTCAGTGCCGCGGGCAACAATGCGGCGCGGACCATGCTGTTGCGTGACGTCAACAACCTCACCGCCTACCTTGGCCGTTCGGCACCTGAGTTGCTGGACACCTGGTATGGCGAGGAAATGTGGGCGCTGTTCCAGGCCGGCGATCTCCGGCCCGACACGCAGCTTACGGGGCATTTCGTGCCGGATGAATCCGAGGTCGATCTCGACAGCATCCGCCAGTCGATCGAGGACGCGCGCCAGGAAGCGATCATCCGGCAGCAGGGCCGCGAGGCGGCGGAAGAAGACTAGGGCGCGGGTCAGATACCCGCGTATCCGCCCAGTTCGTAATCGTCCAGTGCCGTGCGATGTCGCGGCGCCCGCGAGCCTGTGTTCCGTATGTGCTCCCCGCCATCGGCGTCGTTCGTGGCATGGATACCGCCGTGCCTGCGCTGCGGCGCGCGATTGGCCAGGTAATGCCGCGCGATGGAAAGGCCCATCCGCGTCCCGGCACCATCCATATTCCTGACGACCACGGTGGCCAGCGGGCTGTTGGGGTGATCGGCAGGCAGGTCGAGGGTGAACTCGGGGACGTCCTGGATCTCGATGTACGGGACACCGGACTCGCCCAGCGCCTGGACGAAAGCAGGCGGCGCCTGCGCCTTCAGTTGCGCCGCCAGGTCGCCCGGGCATAAGAGCACGACCTCGACTCCCGTGCCACGACAGGCGCGGAGTCCGCGCTCCATCCCGGCCAGATCGGCGCAGGTGAGCACCTCGACCGGGTGACGGGCCGCATCGTTCCATTCGCGGTAGTAGCGAGCCACGGTGAGGCAGGTGGCGTTACGCGGTCCCTGCAGGATCAGGATAGCCATGTCGAACCTTTGCGCTGTGGACGAGTGGACAGTGTCGGCCCGGCGGCGGAAAGGGGGTGCAACGTGGGGAGTGCCTTGGCGCAAATTCTCTGTAAAGAAACAGGGAGACTCACGGTCCTTCGCGCGATGACACGGTCTCCCCGACGGGAAAGGTCGTCTCCCAGCCACCACCCGCTGCCTTGAAGAGGTCGACCAGCGACATCGTTACTTCCGCGGCGCTGGTGGCCAACGCCTCCTGCGCAGCGAGCAGATCCCTCTGGATCGTCAGTACCTGGAAAAAGTCCGCTGTCCCGGCCACGTACTGCCGCGTGGCGTTATCCAGCGCGATACGGTCCTGGTCCACCGTTGCAGCCAGCCTGTCGCGGTTGCCGGCGGCATCAATTCCGCTACGATCGACCAGATGCGTGATTCGGGCGCCGCCTACGCGGTGGTCGGTGGCGGGATCTATGGCGCGAAGGATCCCGCAGCTGCGGCAAGTGCCGTGAAAGGCGCTGCCCTCCAGGGCCTCGCTGCCTGAATCGTACAGGAGCCGGTATGAGCCGGTGGGCCAGGAGGTGTGGTGATGCAAGCTAAAGAAACGATTCCCGTGCACATCGTCGTCTACCCGGGCTTCAAGGCCCTGGAAGCGATCGGTCCCATGAGCGTCTTCAACTACGCAAACATGCACCTCAAGGCATCCGGCCATGCGCCCGGCTACGACGTCACGCTCGTATCGACGAAGCTGGGGCCCGTGCCGTCGGACACGCTCATGTCGCTGGACGCCACGTCCGGGCTTCCGGCGTCACGCGGGCTGCATACCGTCATGGTCGTCGGTGCCCACGAGATCGAGCGTGTGCTTGGCGAACAGCCGGGCATCGTGACGTGGCTACAGAAGGTCGCGCCGGGCGTACCTCGCCTCGTGGCCCTGTGTTCGGGCAGTTTCTTCTTTGCGGAGGCGGGGCTGCTCAACGGCAGCCGCGCCACGACGCACTGGAGTGTTTCCGACCGGCTGCGGAAGCGATTTCCGCGCGTGGACGTGCAGCCGGACGCCATCTACATCCAGGAGGGACACCTGTGGACCTCCGCAGGTGTCACGGCGGCCACCGACATTGCCCTGGCCTTCGTCGAGAACGATTACGGTCGGGACATCGCCCTGTCGGTGGCGCGGGATCTCGTCGTCTTCCTCAAGCGCCCCGGCGGGCAGGCACAATTCAGTACGGTGCTCGAGAGTCAGGTACCCGGCCAGCCGCTCGTGCAGAAACTGCAGGACTGGATGGTGGCGAACCACTCGCGATCCTCGGTTCGCATGAGTGACCTCGCGGCGCTGGCTACCATGAGCGAGCGCAACCTGTTGCGTGTGTTCACCCAGGAGACCGGCAAGAGTCCCATGGAATTCCTCGAGCAGGTGCGCCTGGAGCGCTCCCGGATTATGCTCGAAGACCTTTCGATCGCCTTGAAGCAGGTCGCCGACCTGGCAGGCTTTACCAGCGACCAGCAGATGCGGCGCGCCTTCCAGCGATCCTTTGGCATCGCCCCGAAGGCCTATCGCGAGCACTTCGCGACGTCGCTCCGGTCGGAATAGCGAGGGCGACCAGGCGCTGATGCGCCTGGTCGCGACGCATGAGGCAGTTACGGACAATGAGGCATCATTTGCCGACGCCGCTTACCTCGTTCCATGGCTGTACGCCCGCCTGGATGCAAAGATAATCGTGTCATTCCATCCGTCTTATCCCTGGAGTCACCCATCATGAAATCACGCGCTGCTGTCGCCTTCGGCCCCGGCCAGCCCCTCAAGGTCGTCGAGATCGACGTAGCTCCGCCGAAGAAAGGCGAAGTACTGGTGAGGATCACCGATACGGGCGTCTGCCATACCGACGCATTCACGCTTTCCGGCGACGATCCGGAAGGTCTGTTCCCCGTGGTGCTCGGCCATGAAGGCGCCGGTATCGTCGTCGAAGTGGGCGAGGGCGTTACGTCGGTCAAACCGGGTGACCACGTGATTCCGCTTTACACGGCCGAGTGCGGCGAGTGTCTGTTCTGCAAGTCGGGCAAGACCAACCTCTGCGTCGCCGTTCGCGCGACCCAGGGCAAGGGCGTGATGCCGGACGGCACGAGCCGTTTCTCGTACAACGGCGAGCCGCTGTACCACTACATGGGGTGCTCGACCTTCAGCGAATACACCGTGGTCGCCGAAGTGTCGCTGGCCAGGATCAACCCGGATGCGAATCCGGAGCACGTCTGCCTGCTCGGTTGCGGCGTCACGACCGGTATCGGTGCCGTACACAACACCGCCAAGGTTGCCGAGGGTGACTCCGTCGCCGTCTTCGGTCTGGGCGGCATCGGCCTTGCGGTGATCCAGGGTGCTCGCCAGGCGAAGGCCGGGCGCATCATCGCCGTCGATACGAACCCCGGCAAATTCGAGCTCGCCCGTTCGATGGGTGCCACCGACTGCATCAACCCGAAGGACCACGACAAGCCCATCCAGCAGGTCATCGTCGAAATGACCGGCTGGGGCGTGGACCACTCCTTCGAGTGCATCGGCAACGTGCATGTCATGCGCGCTGCGCTCGAGTCGGCCCACCGTGGGTGGGGCCAGTCGGTCGTCATCGGCGTTGCCGGTGCCGGGCAGGAAATCTCGACGCGACCGTTCCAGCTGGTCACGGGACGGACCTGGAAGGGCTCGGCCTTCGGCGGCGTCAAGGGCCGTTCGCAACTGCCGGGAATGGTGGAGGACGCCATGGCCGGCGAGATCGACCTGGCCCCGTTCGTCACCCACACCATGGGCCTCGACGCGATCAACGATGCCTTCACGCTCATGCATGAAGGCAAGTCGATCCGTACGGTCATCAAATACTGAGTTTCGTTTCACCAACCAGGAATACATCCATGTCCCATGTCCCATGTAACCATCCACCCGTCGGTTGACGCGGGTGTCGTGCCCGGCCGCGCCGGGTTCGAAGGCGGCACCCTTCGCTGCCCTTGCCAGACCGACACCGTCGAAGTAAAGGTCGCGTCACCAAATCGGTATGGACGGTGATCGAAAAGGCGAAGGATGTGCTCCTCTCGGCCGGAGCGCTGCACTCGCCGAAGATCCTGATGCATTCGGGCATCGGCCCGGCTGGCCATCTTGAGCAGCACGGCATCCCGGTGATCGTCGACGCGCCTGACGTGGGCGAGAACCTGCAGGATCACCCGACCGTGCCGCTCGCCGCCTTCGCGAAAGGCGACGTCGGTTACCAGGAGGCGGCACAGGGGCTGGGAGCGGTGAAGACGGGTCTGCGCTATTCCATCACCAAGGATGGTCCGGCATCGGGTAACGGCATCGAGGCGGTCTCTTACTGGGATCCGGATGACAATGCCGCCGAACCGACAATCCAGTGCTATCACGTGCCGATCGTGCCTAAGGATGGCCTGACGCCCGCGGGTACCCGCTCCGGTATCACGTTCGAGCTGGTGGTCCTCCAGCCGCGCAGTCGCGGGAGCGTCCGCCTCGCTGACGCGGCCGACGTCGATGCCGTTGATCGATCCCAATGCGTATCCGTGCGAAAGGCGCGGCTGCGTTTTCCGCGTGCCTTGCCTCGGCCTGCGTGTCTGCCGTGGACGTCAATGTCGGCGACTACAACAACGACGCAGGATGGTCGCCAGACAGGTCGCGCCACGTCTATCGAAGATGGGAATAGGGGGCCATGACACGCTGCATGAGCCGCCCGAAGATGTCCGTGTCGCCATAAGCACGCGCGGAAAGCATCGCCCCGTGCGTCGTAGCCATGAATGCCTCGGCCTCCACCTGCGGGGACGCCGTCAGCTGGAAGACACCTTCCTGCGCACCCCGCTCGAACACGGAAGCGAGCCACGCCGAGAGATCGCGGAAGTGTGCCTTCACCTCGGTAGCGACGCCTTCCGGCAGAAGGGGAAGTTCGCTGGCCAGCATGGCGCAGATGCAGATCGGCGCGCTCGCGTCGGAAATGCAGCGCTCCCAGTAGCCTACGTAACTCTGCAGTCGTCCCAGCGGGTCGGGAACATGACGGGCGAGTGCCTCGAGGCCGTCGCGCGCTTCCTGGCGATAACGCTGGACCAGCACCTGCACCAGATCGGCTTTCGTCGGGAAGTGATGATGGATGCTCGGCTTGCGGATGCCGACGTGGCTCGCGATGTCGGCATAGCTGAAGCCGTTATAGCCGCCTGCAGTCACCAGTAAACGTGCATGGCTCAGGATGGCGTCGGCAGTCGGGGATATCTCGGTCATCGCCGAATGCTGCCTAGCACGAGGTCGGTCTGTCAAAGCTGCCGGGCCTCAGCCGGTCACCGCCGAGCGCCCCCGCAGCCGGCTTACCGTCAGCCAGAGCGCCGAGATCAGGAAGTAGATGGCACCTACGGCGGCGTAGCCCGCGACATTGACGATCGTGGGCATCGCCGCCTGCAATGACTGGACGATCATGAAGCCACCCGCCAGCGCCGACTGGGCACCGCTGAGGATCATGGCCCACTGTGCGCCGAACCGCTTGCGACGCTTCAGGGCCGTACCCAGCTGCAGGAGACCCGACAGGATGGCCCACGCCCCGAAGACGCCCAGCACGGCGTGCATGCCGAGCCGGAGGGTGAGTGCCACGGCAATCGTGGTGACCATGCTGACCGCGAAGTTGATCGCCTGGGTTTTGTTCGTGGCGAGGCCACCATTTCGCTGGGCGTCCAGATAATTCGCGATGGCATCCCATGCGGGGTAGACCACGAGCAGCGCGGCGGCTGCGGTGGCGTCACGCGTCCCGAGGGTGAAGGCGGCAGCCACCCATGCGAAGGAAACGATCGCGCGCAGGTAGTAGTAACGATTCAGCCAGTGGAGCTGTCCGGCCAGGGCCGTATCAGGTGCTTGGGGATTCATGGGTCGTCTCATTCCGTCGCAGGCCAGGTCGACCAGCGTGTGATTAGACTACCTTCTAGTAGGGCGGGTTACAAGGGGTAGGCCGGCTACCCCGGCTCTGGCGGCGGTGAAGCCATCGCTGGCGTGTTGTTCGGCCGGGTGAATCCATCGGGTCGTCTGCCCGTGACCGTCCTGGCCAGCGAAAAGCAGCTATCGCACCCGGAGCAGCGCGATCCGACGACGACGACCTCCAATCCCGGCATGAAGCCGAAGGGCGGGGTGTTCCACGTCGACTACAACGTCGAAGGTTCCGACGTGGGGTACCGGTGGTACGAAGCGCGCTCGCTGACGCCGCTGTTCCCCCTCGGCTTCGGTCTGTCGTACACGACGTTCGAGACGTCGGGCCTGGCCGGCGTGCCGAGGGTAGCAAGGTTATCGCGACCGTCACGGTCAAGAACACCGGCACACGCGATGGTGCGTACGTGAGTCAGGCGTACGTTTCGCACCACGGCACGGGGGCCTTCGTTGCACGCCTCGGTGCGTTCGAACGCACCGAACTGGCCCCGGGCGAATCTCGTCAGGTCGGGGTGGCCATCGACCCGCGCCTGCTGGCGCGCTTTGATGACCGTAAGCGGAAGTGGGTGATCGCGGGCGGACGTTACGATGTTCGCGTTGCGGGCAACGCGGCTGAAGCCGGTGTGGCAGGATCGGTGGACGTTAAGGCGGCAGAGTTCGGGCCGTAAGTTTCGCGATCGTTCTGCATGGTAGGAGCGCGCCCTGCGCGCGACGGCTTCTCGCGACATCCCCACGGACTCGCTACAGGCTGTCGCGCGCGGGGCGCGCTCCTACAAGCGATGTGTCGGTGTCAGGGAGGTGTCGCTACCACCGCTTCACACCCGGATATTGCCCAGCATCAAGATTGATCGCAGCTCGCGGAATTCATGGATACGGCCGTCGAGCCGCTGTGAAGGGCTGGATCACATCTGAAAAAGGTCGGGGAACGGCGTCTGCGCTAGTAAAGTCGGCTTTCCACATTTCGACAGCTGGCCATGGCAGACACATCCTTGTTCAACCGGGTAACGACGTGGGCCGCCGCGGCCTCCGGCAGTCCGACGGCCTCGATCGGCGCCGCGGCACTGGTAGCCATCTGGGCGGCGTGTGGACCCGTGTTCCACTACAGCGAAACGTGGCAGCTGGTGATCAACACCGGCACCACGATCGTGACGTTCCTCATGGTGTTCCTGATCCAGAGTTCGCAGAACCGGGACAGCAGCGCCATCCATCTCAAGCTCGACGAAATCATCAGCGCGCTGAACCAGGCGAACGACGAGCTGATGGACCTGGAGGGGCTCGATCAGCCAGCGCTCGACAAGCTGAGGGATGAGTACGCGAGGCGGGCGCATCTTGCCCGGCGGGGGAAGGCTGTCAAGGACGCCGGGCCCGGGAAATCATCTCGTCCGATCCCGGACTGAAAGGGTTTTTCCGCTTGCGCCCACTCGCGGGGGGCGAGGAGTGGGCTGCGAGATCGAAGGACTGGCGTTGCGAAAGAAGGTGCGCGCCATCAATCTGGCAGGCCAGGTATGCAATGTCTGTTTCACACACGCCGACCTGCCTGAAGTGGGCCTTCCACTCGTTCACTACCTCGATCACTGACTGGATGATCTGGGCCGCCTCCACCGTCCTTAGCGCGAACATGGAGCATTCCGACATGGCGTTTTCAAGCGAGGACTCCTGCCCGCGGATGCCACATATGAATTCCTGGTGCCCTTGGCCGGAACCGGAGGGAACAATGTCATAGGCAGGGGCGAGGCGCATCGTGCCGTAAAGTTCGGGGCGAGCGATCAGTAACGAGTGGTTTTTTTCGTGATCGTCAGTGTTATCGATCAGGATATTAAAAACCATGCGACGAAAGAGCTCGCGGACATCGCGCATATTCTGGTCATCGTCGGTGACACCCGAGCGCCTCAGCACTTCGGCGAGTTGTGGATAGCCAAGGTCTGGATCAATGCCCGCAATGCTGGCGGCACGGATGGCCGTACCCGCGCTTATGCTATGGATCCGTCGACCGTCGTCCCTGTCGAATCTGGCGACGGCAATGGCGTTGCTTCCCTCAAGGGGTATGACCTGAGTCGTCGCCACGGTGATGCCCGCTCTCGCAGCCAGCGTCATCGCGGCGTGCTCTATAAGCGGCAAATCTACGGGTTCGTTATTAAAGAATTTGATGAGCCATTGCTTGCCTTCTATGGCGATGATCGCTTTGGGCTTGGCACCGCCCAGAGGACTTCCCCCGCCTGAAATGATCCTGGCCTCCTGCTCAGTCAATGGTTCGGAGGCGTTGATCTTCTGGGCGACCTCGCTGAGTTGCTGAGCATCCTCGAGTCGGGGAATAGGCCCGCCAGCGCGCGGCGTGTACGAAGATGCGCTGGTCGATACACCCAGTGCACCGAATCGCTCATCTCCGGCGTAATAAAGAAACTCCATCAATGACTGGCGTTCTGGCCGGTCAATGAATCGAATGACCTTCTCGCCCCAACGATCGGGCCGTGCATCATCGACGGCGCCTACGGCGCGTGGCTCATGTGACTGCATCCGGGTAGGGGGCAGGAATTCGGCGTCGGTCAGCGGAAGGTCTCCACTCAGGGCGAAGCCATTTTCAAGCCAGTCGGAACCATAGCGCAAAGACACGCCTTTGCCCTTCACGACGTAGTTGAGTTCGCCGACGTAGGCCGGGATCGCGGGATTCCCTAAAAACCAGAGGAAGAGGGTGTCTGCCTTCATGTCGATTCGCTACTGTGCTTGAGCTTCGTTAAACGAGCCTGGCTCGCTGAACGGGCTCGTGCACGTGCAAGCGAAACGGCCTGCCGTATATCTTTCTCTAACGCACCCTGGTCATGCTCGGGCGCGGCCAGGTTAGCCAGCTCGCCGTCTCGCTGCAGAAGCCATAACGCCGTAGCTACGATGCCCAGACCTACGCCAGGGTCGCCGGCTTCCAGCCTTTGCAGTGTCGGTACCGACACGCCCATGCGCTTTGCCCAGCTACGTAGTGACTCATGTCGGCGGAGTCTGGCCACGGCAAGGTCCGCGCCGAGCTTTTCTATAGCTGCAACGGTTCGCGGCGGCAATTGCAGGAGAGCGTTGGCGGTCTTAGGCATGATATAAATATATACAAATTGGCAAATATTGTCAATATAGATATATACGTAGCGAGTCGGCGCCAGACTGCATTAGCAGACGCTCATGTGAAAAATAAAGTTAGATGTACACAATATGGCCCGTTTGTACCTATCTATATGAACAGTGCGAGGCCCGCCGGGCGGCTTAGCTTTTGGCGGCATAGCGGCCGAAGATCGGTTAACCCCACTTTCTCCATCCGGGCGACTACCAGAACATACCCACAGGAACGGGGACCATGTACGTCACCACCACGGACCACCCCTTCGCCGCACTCGTCGCGTCGCTGAACCTGGGCTTTGCCCACGAGCCCGCCAGCAAGCCGCAGGACGACGCCATGTTGATGCAGCGCTACCGGCAGGGCGATGCCAATGCCTTCGGTATTCTTTATGGCCGTTACAGACGACGCCTGCACCGTTACCTGCTGCGGCTAGCCCCGGGCGCGGCCGATGCCGAAGAGGTGTTCCAGGATGTCTGGGCGGCCGTGATCCGTGGCCGTCACGCGTACCGTGCCGATACGTCGTTCGCCAGCTGGTTGTTCGCCATCGCGCATCGCCGCGCAGCCGACCGCTGGCGTACGCTCGACCGCCACGCGCCCGACTGGCGGAACAGCGGCCAGGACACATCGGACGTCGAAGACGTGGTGGTCGCTGCGATATACGCGCCGGACCACGTCGTCCAGAGTGAAGCGTTGGGCGCGGCGCTACTCGAAGCCATCAACGCACTGCCCGTGGTCCAGCGCGATGCGTTCCTGCTGAAGGCCGAGGGCGAACTCACGCTGGACCAGATTGCTTCCGTTACCGGTACCTCACGCGAGACCGTGAAAAGCCGTCTGCGCTATGCCCAGGCGCGCTTACGCACGGCGCTGGAGGCATGGCAATGAGCGACCATGAACTGGATGCTCTTGCCCGCCTGTATCGGCAGCATGCGCGTGAAGCGCCTGCCGGGCACGTGGACGCGCAGATCCTCGCACTCGCGACGCGCGGGGCGGCCGCGCACCGCGCGTCGCACGTATGGCCGTGGCTTGCGGTCGGCATGGCGGCGTCGCTGGCGCTGGTGATCGGCCTGCATCTATCGGCGGTCGTGACGGCGCCGACCGGCCGGGCCCCGGCTGACGGCCCGCCTCCCGGCTACGACGACGGGCGCACCCGGAACTACCTGGTCGGCATGGATATCGATCCGCCTGCATCGTCCGTCGCCGGTACGCTCCGCGACCGCATGCATACCCCGTGACACCCCTCGTATAACCGCAAGGAACATCCGGTGAACTATCGCCTTCTCGCTTCCCTCGTCGCATTCGCGTTCGCAACCACGGCACATGCCGCCATGCCGAGCGGCTGGCACGTCGCAGGCAATGCCCCGCAGAACTACGAAATGGGCACCGATCGCGCGCCCAGGCCTGCCGACGGCTGGATTGCCTACATCCACGCCAGGCCCGGTGCGAGCGGCTTCGGCACGCTGATGCAGACCATCGACGCCACGGCCTATCGCGGCAAGCGGTTGCGCCTCACCGGTGCCTTGCGCACCGTGGAAGCGGGAAAAGCACAGATGTGGATGCGCATCGACGGCACGGGTAGCAAGCCTCTGGGCTTCGACAACATGGATCGCAGTGCCGTGCGCGGCACGGCCGATTGGACCCCCTGCAGCATCGTGCTCGATGTTCCCGACGGCGCAACCGCGATCGCCTATGGCTTCCTGCTCGATGGCAAGGGCAGCGTCGACGCCAAACCTTTCAGGCTGGAGATCGTCGGCACGGACGTTCCCGTGACGGGAGCGGACCACGTCACGTTGCCCGGGGCGCCCGTAAATCTCGGCTTCGAGCCCTGACCTTGCAACCGGCATGGGCTTCGAGCCGTAGTCGCGCCACGAGCGGCGATCACGCCACAAGCGGCGATCACGCCCCAAGCCGCCGCAACGCACCGTCCAGTGACGACAGATACTCCTGCCCGAAAAGCGTCACGTGCAGCAACAGGGGATAGAGGTTGTAAAGATGTCGCCGGGTCGGCATGAAGCGCGGCTCGAGCTCGCGCACCGTGCCGTATCCGTCGAAGAACGCAGGGCCGACGCTGCCGAACAGCGTCGCCAGCGCGAGATCCACTTCGCCGTGACCATGGTAGATCGCGGGATCGATGAAGCAGGCGCCTCCTTCCGCCGTGGGCAGCATGTTTCCGCCCCAGAGGTCGCCGTGGACGAGTGATGGCGTCGCGCCCGGGGGAATCCATTCGGCAAGACGCGATGCGACATCGTCGAGCCGCTTCCGGAAGGTCGCGGGAAGCTCGCCGGCGTCATCGGCCCGGTTCGCCATGTGGAGCAGCCGCTGGTCGCGGAAAAAGGCGATCCAGTCGCTGCTTTCATGGTTGGGCTGCGGAATGCTGCCCAATACCGTCTCGTGGCCGTAGCCGAACGCAGGGCCTGCATCGCGCTGGTGCAGGGTGGCGATGGCGGCACCGGCGGCGCGTTGCACCTCGTCTTCGCTGAAGCGCCGGTGGCCGTCGTCGACCCAATCGAGCACGAGGACATCGTCGTCGACCGCGAGCGTCGTCGGTACGGGAAGACCCGCCTTGCGCAGGTCATCGAGCATGCTGGCTTCGAGCTTGAGGCCCGGCTGCCCCGTCTTGCGAAACTTGGCCATGGCCGGCTTGCCGTCATGCAGGGTGACGCGGAAGCTACGTGCGATGTCGCCGCCACCCTGGACGTCCAGATGGCGCGGTCGATGGCCGAGCAGCCGCTCGAGGTGGTCGGCCTCCACCGAGCTCATGACGCCCCGGGATGCTGGAGGTGTTCGATCAGGCCGTCGACGCCGCGCTCGATCATGTCGAAGGCGTCCACGAAATCCCTGGCGGAGCCGTACCAAGGGTCGGGCACGTCGAGGCCCTTTGGTCCCTTGGCGAAGTCCATCATCAGCACGACCTTGTCTTCATGGTCGGGCGAGACGCGGCGCAGGGCGGCATTATGCGAGCCGGTCATGCCGATGACGAGGTCGTAATGGTCGAAGTCCTGCTTCGTCACGCGCCGCGCCCGGTGCGCTGGCATGGCGACACCGCGGCGGCGAAGTTCGGTCATGGCGCGTGAGTCCGGCGGGTTGCCGACCTCCTCGCTGCTGACCGCCGCGCTGTCGACCTCGATGTCGAGGCCAAGGGCAGCGGCCTTGTGCAGGAGCAGGGCGTGGGCGGTGGGCGAGCGGCAGATGTTGCCGGTGCAGATGAAAAGAACGGAGGGGAGGTGGGCTCTGGTCATCCCCTGACCTTAAAACAAACGCGCGCTGCCGCGAACCCCTCGGTACACGCGAGGCAGGTCCGGGAAAGGTGGGCCATGCCAGGTCAACGCCCCCGGCCGGTGTCACGTTCCAGGTCCTTGACCCACCATCCCGAAGGATGCCCGTGACGGACCTCTATCAGCTGGCCTATTGGCTCGACTATCTGAATTCGCCCTTTGTCATGGTAGATGGCTACCTTTTCCTCAACCACAGCATGGAATCGGTGGCTGATCTCACGGCCGAGGTCCGTAGCCACGCGTCGATCGAAGAAGCCCAGCACTGCATGAACATGGTGCTGTTCGAGACCTTCATCTCCGAGGTCTGCGGCGACGACTGGGAATCGTCGGATCCGTCGGCGCAGTGGATCCTCTCCACCGTGAGAAGCGCGTGGGAAGCGCGGATTGCTTCGGTGTTCCCGGATGTCCGCTTCACGATCCACGACGTGATCGACGACGAGTACGACGATTTCGGGCTCCGCCTGACGTCGGAACCTTTCGGTGAATCGGCAGGTCGTCTCGCCTTGCAGGCACTCGAAAACATGATGTCCGAAGTCACCGGTGCCTCCGTCGCCCGATCCGGCCACGAAGCGGTTTCCTATAAGCGCTTCGAGGAAAGCATCAGGGAAAACGTCACGGAGCCTTTCCCCCTGACCGCCGTGGTCACCGCGTCCGACTTCGACGATGAGGTACCCGGGTCGGTCATCTCGGGCATCTGTGTCGCGCATGAGGTCTCCGGACGCTGGCTGGTGTTTTCTCCCGAGAAATTGTGTTTCTACCAGTTCCAGGGCACGGACAGGGCGCGGCTCTGTGCGCCGGGTATCGCCGGTAGCCCGATCTACTGCTGGGCCTCCTGATCGACGGACCGCGGAGCGGTGTGTCGCCTCCGCCGGCTTCGAAGGCTGCCGCCGGGCCATCGTCGCGACGGGTGTCCGCCCGTCCGTTACGTATTGTCCGCGGACAGTCTCGTCGGTACCTGATCACCGACCGATGCGTTGCCGCGCACAGGGCGTCCTCCCTGTCGCCCGTGGCACAGTGATTGCAAATGCCCCCGGCAGGAGAGCCACAGGGGCTCGCAATCAGTCTCGAAGGAATGGCACATGGTGGGGTATCACCTGCAACTGGCTTCGCGCAGCCTCAGGCGTAATCCAGTGCTGACGGCGTTGATGGTGCTGGCGATCGGCCTGGGTATTGGTGCCTCGATCACCATGTTGACGGTGTTGCACAACCTCTCGGGAAATCCGCTGCCTTCGCGCAGCGACGTGCTTTTCCATCCGCAGATCGACCCGCGGCCGGTTAACCTGCGCGGCGCGGATCCCGAGCCGCCCGACAACCTGACCTATATCGATGCGGTCAATCTCTATCGCCTCAAGGGCCCGGGACGCCGCGTGATCATGAGCTCCAACTGGCTGCCGACGCGCGCGGATGTGCCGGACAGCCCGCTTGCCATGCAGACCACGCGGCCGACGACCAGCGATTTCTTCGGCATGTTCGCCGTGCCGTTCCTGTACGGCGCCGGCTGGTCGGAGCAGGACGACGAGAAGCACGCGCAGGTGGCGGTGATCTCGCGTGCACTCAACGACACGCTGTTCGGTGGTCGCAACAGCGTCGGCAAGCAACTTGTCATCGCAACGAAGTCGTTTCGCATCGTCGGCGTGATCGACGACTGGAACCCGCAACCCCGCTTTTACGACGTCGGCGGCGGCGTTCGGCGCACGGGTGCGTTCGGGAAACCCGACCAGCTGTACATCCCGTTCTTCACCTGGCTCGATGTGCCGCAGGATTATGGTTACGGCGACATGAGCTGCTGGGGCAACGACGATAACGCCGGCGACCACGAACCCAGGGCAGGCAACTGCACGTGGGTCGGTCTGTGGGTGCAGCTCGATGGCCGCGCCCAGGTCGACGCTTACCAGCGTCTGCTGGAAGGATACAGCGCCGGGCAACACACGGCGGGGCGTTTCGAAGGGCCGCCTAACGTTCGCCTTCGCGGGCTGGTGGACTGGCTCGATTACAAGCACGTCGTGCCCGCCATGGCACGCATGCAGGGCTGGGTGGCCTTCGGTGTGTTCCTCATCTGCATGATCAACACGGTGGGCTTGCTCGTCGCCAAGTTCCTGCGAAAGTCCGGTGAGATCGGCGTGCGCCGTGCGCTGGGCGCATCACGTCGGCAGATCTTTTCGCAGTGCCTCACCGAGGCCGGGACCATCGGCATCGTCGGTGGATTGTTCGGCCTGCCGCTCGCCGGGCTGGGCCTGTGGATGGTGCGACAGCAGCCCGTGGCGTTCGCACCGGCTGCGCAGCTGGACCTTCCTATGCTGGCGGCAGCCCTGCTGCTGGCCGTGGCCGCTGCACTGGCAGCCGGGCTCTGGCCCGCCTGGCGGGCATCACGAGTCACACCCGCGATGCAGGTGAAGTCGCTATGAGCGTGCTCATGCAGGTCAGCCCCATTCTTGCCGCCTTGCGCCGCCATCGTAGCGCCGTGGTCCTGTTGATCCTCGAAATCTCGCTGACCATGGCGGTGCTGGGCAACCTGATCTTCATCGTCGAAGGTACCCTGCAGCGATCACGCACGCCGACGGGCGTGATGGAGAGCGATGTCGCGGTCATGCAGAGCATCAGCGTGATCGGGCAGGGCAATCCGGGCAATGTCGGCAACAGCCTCGCCCAGTTGCAGCAGCTTCCCGGCGTCGTCGCGGCCGCCTACGGTGGCGTGCCGCTGTGGTACGCCGAGCGCGACAGGTTGTTCCTGGATAGCGCGCGAAAAGCACCGGTCGCGCAGGCTTACGCGTTCCAGGGTAGCCAGGCGTATAGCCGTGCCCTCGGCGTGCGCGTCATCGAGGGCCGGGATCTCGATGACGATGAAATCCCCGTGGCCGAGGCCACGAATGAGCACACGGTGTTTCCGGCGCTGATTACCCGGGCGCTGGCGACGCAGCTGTTTCCCGGCCAGGATCCGCTGGGCAAGATGTTCTACAACGCCGATTCCGGTTTCCGTATCCAGGGCATCGTCGAGCATCTGCGTGGGCAGATCGCAGGCAAGTTCGATGACGACTTCTCCATGATCTACGAAGCGCGCATCGGCGCCATGGACATGGGCGGCGGCTTCACGATTCGCAGCCAGCCCGGCCAGCTGGTGCCGGCGCTGCGCGCGGCGAGCGACCTGATGCAGAGAATGAATCCGGGCCATGTGCAGAACAAGGTCTACACCATGCAGCAGCTGCGGACGGAGAGCTTCCGTGGTGACCTTGCGCTGGGGAACATGCTGGTCGTCGTCATGGTGATCCTGCTGGTCGTCACGGCACTGGGTGTCAGCGGCCTGGCCAGTTTCTGGGTACAGCAGCGACGCCGCCAGATCGGCATGCGCCGCGCACTGGGCGCTACGCGTGGCGACGTCCTGCGTTACTTCCAGATCGAAAATCTGCTGATCGTGGGCCACGGTGTAGTGCTTGGCGCCATCGCGGCATACGTGCTGAACCGGCTCCTGATGCAGGACTTCGAGGTGGCCCAGCTGCCGTTCGGCTACATCGTGGTCGGCGCAGCCATGGTCCTGGTCCTCGGGCAGATCGCGGTGCTGGGGCCTGCCATGCGCGCGGCGGCCGTGCCGCCGGTCGTGGCGACGCGCTCGGTGTAGCAAACGGCGTAGCCCAGCGAAGTCATGGCTTTACGCAGGAAAGTGCGCCCTGGGTAGCGCAAGGTTTTACGATATTAAGGTGATAATTTCGTATTGACGCCAGACGTAAAATCGCCATAGTCTGCGATCAACACGTGAGTGACTGAGAAATTTCTTGTTATTTACGTTGTTGACTCGGGTCTCTGCCCGATGCGCCATGGAGAAGGGCTTGCTAGGGGTAGCAGCACTTCGGTAGTTCATGGCGCACCTGGGCGGGCCGGGTCGAATACCAACTTTTGGTCACTTCGCAAGACATTTCCGGGGGAAACATGAATTTTTCAAAGAGTGAACGGCGTATCCGTATGCGTCCGTCCGTACTGGCCGTCGCGATCGCGCTGGGCATGGGTGCGAGCGGTGGCGTATACGCCCAGGCGACCAGTGGCACGATCGCGGGACAGGTTCCCGCCGCCGCCGGCGAAACCGTCAGCGTGACCAGCGATGCCGGCCTCACGCGCGATGTCCCGGTAGACGCCGATGGCCGTTACCGCATCGGCAACCTGCCGCTCGGTAGCTACACGGTCACCCTGAAGCGCGATGGCGCCGTGGTCGATTCGCGCAAGAATGTCCAGATCAAGGTCGGTGGCAGCACCGACGTGTCGTTCGCCGGTGCGGCATCCGCCGCGAACGCCCAGGCCCTCGACTCCGTCACGGTCTCCGCGAACTCCCTGCCGCCCATCGATACGTCGCAGGTCGATTCGCGCACCATCATCAATTCCGAGACGCTCGCACGCCTTCCGCTGGGTCGTAACGCCGAGGCCATCGCGCTGCTGGCCCCCGGCGCCGTCCCCGGTGCCAGCACGCTTGGCAATGGTCGCTTTCGCACCGTCTCGTTCGGCGGCTCGGGTGCGTCTGAAAATGCCTACTACATCAACGGCTTCAACACCACGGACCCCTACAAGGCGCTCGGTGGCGTCGGCCTGCCGTACGGCGCGATCGACCAGCAGGAAGTCTATACGGGCGGCTACTCCGCCAAGTACGGTCGTTCCGATGGTGGCGTGATCTCGCAGGTCGGCAAGCGCGGCACCAATGAATGGCATTTCGGTGCCCAGGTGCTCTGGGAGCCGAAGTTCATGGCTTCCAACCCCGGCAGCGTGTACTACGGCTCGAAGGGTCTTCCGGCAGGTTACGGCTACCAGGATCCGACCCTCGAAGGGACGCCTTATCGCTCCGGCAAGGACAATACGAAGTGGACGCAGACCTATAGCGCGTATGTCGGCGGCCCGCTGATCAAAGATAAGCTGTTCTTCTTCCTCGCCGCCGAAGCCGAAAAGTCGGAAGGCACGAGCACGTCCAATGCCGAAGCCAATCCGGTCGCCGATAACCACTACAAGTACAACCTCCCGAAGGTTTACGCCAAGATCGACTGGAATATCAACGACAGCAACATCCTCGAGCTGACGGGAATTCACTCCACCGACGAGCAGCGCGGCTACTACACGGGATACGATTACGGCACGGGCGAGTCGAGCGGTCGTACGGGCGCGCTTGCCGATACCTCGAAGATCGCCTCGAAGTACGCCATCGCGAAGTACACCTCGTACATCACCGATGACATCACGTTGTCTGCGACTTACGCGAAGAGCTGGACCGACGACTACCTGCACAACGACACGCCGAACATCGATCAGCAGCCGTACATCTACAACCCGGCCCTGCAGAATCCGGCGCTCAATGGTGGTACTCCGATCACCAACCTCAATTCTTCGCAGACGAGCCAGGATCCGCAGGCCGGTAGCCGTACGCACGGTCTTCGCCTCGATCTCGAGTGGCAGCTGGGTGACCATCACCTTGCCGCCGGTATCGATAACATGCATTACAAGGGCATCGACGAAGGGACGTCGACGAGCGGTCCGGGCTATTACTGGCGCTACTTCCATTCCGCTACGCCCGATGCACCCATCAGCGTGGGCCAGGGCATCGGTGCTCCTGGTGGCGATGGCTATTACACGCGTCGCGTGATTTTCTCCAGCGTCACCAACATGTCGGTCGACCAGCGTGCGCAGTACATCGAGGACCGCTGGCAGGTCACGGACAAGGTGCTGCTGAGCGTCGGCGTGCGTAACGACGGGTTCAAGAACTTCAATGACAAGAACAAGCCGTACGTCAACAACCAGGCGCAGTGGGCTCCGCGCCTTGGCGCCTCATGGGATGTCTTCGGCGATTCTTCGCTGAAGGTCTACGGTAACCTCGGTCGCTACTACCTTGCACTACCGAACAATGTGGCTGTCCGTGGCGCCTCGCCGTCGACCTATACGTACGAATATTTCAACTACACGGGCATCGATTCCAATGGCCGCCCGACCGGCTTGACGCCGCTCGGAAACGGCATCGTGTCGCCTGACGGCGAGTTCGGCCAGGCGATCGACGCCCAGTCCGTCGCCGCTCGTGACCTGAAGTCGCAGTACCAGGACGAGGCCATCTTCGGTTTCGACAAGACACTTGGTTCGAGCTGGGTCACTGGCGCCAAAGTCACCGTTCGCAAGCTGCGTACGGCCATCGATGATGTCTGCGACACCGGCAAGATCGGCGACAAGATGACCCGCGAAGGTCTCGATCCGGATTCCGTGATCATCCCTGGCTGCGTGATTTTCAACCCGGGCGACAGCAATGTCTTCAGCCTGGCCAATGCCGACGGTGTCGGTCGCACCGAAGTGAAGATGAACCAGCAGGACTGGGGCTTCGCACAGAAGGCAAAGCGTAACTACTATGCCCTCGACATGTACCTCGAGCATCCGTTCGATGGCAAGTGGCAGGGTCGCATCGACTACACGTTCTCGCGTTCCTACGGCAATACCGAAGGCCAGACCAAGTCCGATATCGGCCAGACCGATATCTCCAAGACGCAGGACTGGGATTCGGCCCTGCTGATGGACAATGCCAATGGCCTGCTGTCGAATGACCGCACGCACCAGATCAAGGCCTACGGTTCGTACCAGATCACGGATGACTGGCTGGCTTCCGGCAACCTGCGTCTCGCCTCGGGTTCACCGAAGGAATGCCTGGGCTTTCTCGACGGCGAGGCTGATCCGGATCCGATCGGCTATGGCTCGGCCTACCACAACTGCAACGGCCAGCCGTCGAGCCCGGGTGACAAGCGTAACCCCTGGTACCGCCAGCTTGATCTCGCAATTACGTACCGCCCGTCGTACTTCGATCACAAGCTCGCCTTCGCCGTGTCGGTGTTCAACGTCACGAACGAGCGCAAGCCGCTCAACAGCTACGCGACGTATGAAGCCTCGCCACAGACCGTACTCAACAACTACGACCTGGGCCAGTACTACCAGACCCCGCGCTACGGTCGCCTGACGGCAACCTACGACTTCTGATCGTAAGCACGATATCTGGCGATAGGTACTACTTCGAATAGTCATTATGTCGAAGAGGTATTGCGATAACTAGAAATGGCCCTGGATAGTTATCCTGGAGGGCATCGCGAGTCTCCCCTGTGCCGCCTGCGCCCAAATGCAGGCGGCTTTTTTCTGGACGGAATCTACTTTCGCTCCACGAAAGAACTCGCTGGCCTGACCGCGGCTGTCCGTCGCTGCGGAGATCAGCTAGACCCGGCCTGGCTTCGCTATCGATCAACAAAGACTGATGAGTGGTGATGTCACCCTCCACCACCTGGCTCATGGCAGCCGGACGACCTCGTGCAGCAGGCTTTCCCGGTCGGGGGAAAAGTGGGTCACGGTGATGAATGCCGCCCCGGTGTCCGCCGGCACGCGCTTGAAGATGCCTTCGATCGCCTCGATGCCACCTGCCGATGCACCGATGTCAGCGACGAACGACATATCGCGCCATGCGCTTACGCCGGGCAATAAAAAGCCCGCGGAGGGGAGGCCGCGGGCTCGGGTAACATCCGTCTGTGCAAGGGCAGCAGGGGAACCGCCGGATATGCTTGGGACCGGTGCCTCTCGGCGACCTTGGGATAACTATACCCTTCGGTACATGAATGCTTCTTAAGTCTGGACGCCTTGATGATCCCGCATCGTCTACGGTAGACGTCCCCCTCCAGAGCCGACGGACACCCAGTCATGACCCACCGGAACACGCCGACAGGCCCTTTCATGCGCGTGGGCTGTGCGGGCTGGGCGATCGGATCGGCGGTGGCGTCACACTTTCCCGGCGAGGGTAGCCATCTCGAGCGGTACGCGAGGGTGTTTTCTTGCGTCGAGATCAATTCGTCGTTTTACCGCCCGCACCAGGCAAAGACGTACGGCCGCTGGGCAGCGAGCGTTCCGGACGCGTTTCGTTTCAGCGTGAAGATGCCTCGTACGGTCACGCATGAGCTGCGCCTGGAGAAGGTCGACGTCCCCCTGCAGGCCTTCCTGCACGAGATATCGTCGCTGGGGGAGAAGCTCGGTTGCATCCTTGTCCAGTTGCCGCCGGGGCTGGTGCTCGACGTCAGGGTGGCTGCCGCGTTTTTCTCGTTGCTGAGGGCGTGCACGGAGGTCCCTGTCGTATGCGAGCCCCGGCACCGGTCGTGGTTTACCGCCGCAGGCGCCGCGGTGCTTCGCGACGCGGATATCTCGCACGTCTGGGCTGACCCCCCGCCTGTAAAAGACCTCGAACCCCACGATGACCGGGAACGGCTTTACCTGAGGCTGCATGGTTCGCCGCAGACGTACTACTCAGCCTATGATGACGCGTTCATCGAAGGCATATCCCACCGGATGCGTCTCGCGCGGGACGAGGGCAGGGACACCTGGTGCATCTTCGATAACACCGCGCGGGGCGAAGCCATACCCAATGCGCTTGCGTTGATGAAACACTTGAGCGCATGACCGGCGCCATGGAGAAACGGATGACGGGTATTTCGCAGCTTCTTTCCAGCCTTGCTTCGAATGGGGACGGCAGTGCCGTGGTGGTACCGCCTGACTGGCTGCAGGGCAGGACGACGTTCGGCGGTCTGACCGCTGCACTCAGCCTGGCGGCGGCGTACCGGAAGCTCGGTGCCTTGCCGCCGCTGCGTTCGGCGCAGTTTGCTTTCACCGGCCCCGTCGAGGGCGAAGTGCAGTTGAGCACCGACGTGCTGCGGCAGGGGCGCTCCAGTGCCTATGTCGGCGTGGATGCTTCGGCAGGGGGAAAGCATGCGGCCCGGTCGCTCCTGCTGTTTTCTGCGGGTCGCCCGTCGGCCCATCGGCACGTGCCCGGGGACATGCCGTCCGTGCCACCACCAGACGCCTGTCCGGACTTCTTCGATAGTCCGCACGCGCCGCAGTTTGCCGCCCATTTCGAAGCCCGGCTTGCGCATGGCAGCTCGCTCGTCTCGGGTGCGTCGGAGCCGTCGTACCACGTGTGGGTGCGACATCGGGACGACGATGCGGCGGACGCCCCGCCGGCAACGCGCCTCGTCGCGCTCGCCGATGCCCTGCCACCGCCCGTGCTGGCCCTGGCGAACGAGCCCGCGCCGGTCAGCACGATGACGTGGTCCGTCGACATCGTGGTGCCGGATGACGCTGGCACCGGTCTTCTGGACGGGCGCGGCTGGCACCTCCTGGGAAGCGCCGCCGAGGCCATTGCCGATGGCTACAGCGCGCAGGCCATGCATATCTGGCGGCCTGACGGGACACGCATCCTCTCGGGGCACCAGGTCGTCGCGGCGTTTTTCTGAGGGCGAGGGGGCGCACTTGCCCCCGGTCATCGAGGGTTGTACATTTGTACGATGCACCGACCACTCCGCTGCGTTTTCCATACATCGCCCGCCCCCGACGGGGCCGGATACCTTGGGTCCTATGAAGTGGTCGATCGCGACGGGCGGCGGATAGACGCCGGCTCCGCCCCCTCAGCCTACGTCCGCATGCAGGACGCACTGGACGGCGTCTGGCCGCTGGGCCGCGCCTCGCTAGCCCGGCTCGACGACGTCGCCTGATCCGGCGCGATGATGCGAACCCATACCGTGTGATGCAAACCCGTACCGTGTGATGCAAACCCGTACCGTCCCGTAGGAGCGCGCCCTGCGCGCGACATCTTTTCGCGATGACGTTGAAGGGTTGCGCGAAAAGTTGAAGGGTTACGCAAAAACATGTCGCGCGCAGGGCGCGCTCCTACATGGCGTCCGTCGAGGCGTGCGTCGAGGCGTCCGTCGAAGCGTCCGTTGAGGCGTGCGTCGAGGCACGTGTCGAAGCGTCCGTCGTGCCGTCCGTCGTACCGTGCATCGGCATCATGTTCGCGTCGAGGTGGTACATCACCCAGATCGAGCCGACGATCGTGAGCATCACGATGATCGCCGTGAAGATCGAGGCCATCAGCGTCCAGCCGCCTTCGCTGCGCGCGTCCACGTGGAGGAAGAACACCACATGGACGACGATCTGCACGATGGCGAAGACGAACAGGATCATCGCCGTGGCACCCTGGCTGAGCGCATTGCTCATCACGAGCCAGAACGGAAGTGCGGTAAGCATGATCGCCAGCACGCAACCCGTCACGAAGCGTTTCCGGTTACCGTGGCCAGGAAGCAAAAGCGCAGACGTGCTCATCGGATGACTCCATACAGGTAAACGAACGTAAAGACGCCGATCCAGACGATGTCGAGGAAATGCCAGAACATCGACAGGCACATCACTCGACGCTGGTTCTCCATGACGAGGCCACGCTGGCCGATCTGGACCAGCAGGGTCACCATCCAGACAAGGCCCGCCGCCACGTGGACACCATGCGTACCGACCAGGGTGAAGAAGATCGAAAGGAAGGCACTGCTTTGCGGCGTGGCACCGCGGGCGATCAGTTCAGAGAACTCGTGCATTTCCACGCACAGGAAGCTGGCGCCGAGTAGACCGGTAAGGGCGAGCCACACGACGGTGGCACGCGTCCGGCCTTCCTCCATCGCCATCATCGCGATACCGAACGTGATCGATGAGGCCAGCAGCAGCATGGTGTTGGCGGCGACCAGTGACAGGTCGAACAGCTGCTTCGGCCCCGGGCCTCCTGCATAGTGATGGCTGAGCACCCCGAACACGGCGAACAGGGAGGCGAAGATGAGCGCATCGCTCATCAGGTAGATCCAGAAGCCAATCAGCGTGGCTCTGCCGCCACCGTGGTCGTGATCTTCCGTCGTCAGATGGAAGGCACGGCTGCCTGCCGGGCCGTTGTCGCGGCGGGCCGAAGAGGGGAGGGAGGTCGTATTCATCTCAGGCCACCTCTGCGAGCGCGCGTGTGCGCTCGTCTTCGGTCAGCGCGATCTCGTCCTTCGGTATGAAGTAGTCGCGGTGGTAGTTGAAGGTATGCAGGATAGACGCCAGCACCGCACCGACAGCGCTGATTTCGGCGAGCCACCATATGTACCAGATCATGCTGAAGCCGAAGACCAGGCACAGGGCGGCCACGTAGATGCCGGCGGCCGTGTTCCGTGGCATGTGTACGGGATGGAAGCCGGACGTCGGGCGTTGATAGCCGTTTTCCTTCATGTCATGCCACGCGTCGAGCTCGTGTACTACCGGCTGGAACGCGAAGTTGTAGGCGGGCGGCGGCGACGAGGTAGACCATTCCAGCGTGCGGCCGCCCCAGGGGTCACCCGTGGCATCGCGCAGTGCCTCGCGGCGCACGATACCCATCACGATGCTCATGACGAAGCCAAGGATACCGATCAGGATGATCACCGCGCCAAGGGCTGCGACCACGAAATAAGGCTGTAGCGAAGCATCATCGAGGTGGTGCACGCGTCGTGGCACCCCCATCAGGCCGACGATGTAGATCGGCGTCCAGGCCACCCAGTAGCCGATGACCCAGCCCCAGAATGCGACCTTGCCCCAGAATTCGTCCATCCGGAATCCGAAGGCTTTCGGGAACCAGTAGCTCATGCCGGCGAACAGCCCGAACACGACGCCGCCGATGATGGTGTTGTGGAAGTGGGCGACGAGGAACAGCGAGTTATGCAGCACGAAGTCCGCTGCCGGCACGGCCAGCAGCACGCCGGTCATGCCACCGACCACGAAGGTCAGCATGAACGCCACGACCCACATCATCGGCAGCTCGAAGCGGATCTCGCCGCGATACATCGTGAAAAGCCAGTTGAAGACTTTCGCGCCGGTGGGGATCGCGATGATCATGGTCGCGATGCCGAAGAAGGAATTCACCGAGGCGCCGGAGCCCATCGTGAAGAAGTGATGCAGCCAGACCAGGTACGAAAGGATCGTGATCACCAGCGTCGCGTAGACCATGGAGCTGTAGCCGAAAAGACGCTTGCCGGTAAAGGTGGAGGTGATCTCCGAATAAATGCCGAAGGCAGGCAGCACCAGGACGTACACCTCCGGGTGCCCCCAGATCCACACCATGTTCCAGTACATCATCGGGCTGCCGCCCAGCTCATTGGTGAAGAACTGGGTACCGGCGTAGCGGTCGAGGATCAGCAGGAAGAAGGCGGCCGTGAGCGCAGGGAAGATGGCGACCGCGAGGACGTTGCTGCATAGCGCCGTCCACGTGAAGACGGGCATCTTCATCAGTGTCATCCCCGGCGCGCGCATCTTGATGATGGTCGCGACCATGTTGACGGCCGACAGCGTCGTGCCTATGCCGGCGATTTCCAGCGACCACAGGTAATAATCGACACCCGTGTCCGGACTGTAGGGGAGCTCGGCCAGCGGCGCATAAGAAAGCCACCCCGTCCGCGCGAATTCACCGACGAACAGCGACACCATGGTCAGCATGGCACCGGCGGCGGTCAGCCAGAAACTCAGGTTGTTGAGATAAGGGAAGGCGACATCGCGCGCGCCGATCTGCAGCGGCATCACGAAGTTGACGAGCCCCACCACCAGCGGAATGGCCACGAAGAAGATCATGATCGTGCCGTGCGCGGTGAAGATCTGGTCGTAATGGCTGGCAGGCAGGTATCCCTGGTTGGCGCCGAAGGCAACGGCCTGCTGGGCACGCATCATCAACGCATCGGAAAAGCCGCGCAGCAGCATGATGATGCCGAGCACGACGTACATGATCCCGATCTTCTTGTGATCGACGCTGGTCAGCCATTCGCGCCACAGCCAGCCCCATTTCCTGAACCAGGTGAGGGCGGCGATGACGAGCAGGCCCAGCGCGGCGACACCGAGGAAGGTGCCGATCAGGATGGGCTCATGGAGGGGAAGGGACTCGAGCGTCAACCGCCCGAGTGGCGCATGGGTAAAGCCTTGTTCGTGCATGGGGGTCTCGCTCAGTGACTGGCGTGTGTCGTGGCGTCGTGCATCGGCGCTTCGTGGGTGGCTGACGACATCGGGCCGTTGCCGCGGTCGGTCGCCTGGTCCTTCGCCATGACGTCGGCGATGCAGGGCATGCCGGGGCGGATGCAGCGATTCACGGCACGGTCGAAAATCCCCTCCGCAATGCGCGAAAAGTGCATCACGGAGACTTTTTCGCTGGGTTGGTCGAGGTCGAGATAGCGCGCCGTGGAGAGCTCGTCGGTCGACGATTTCACCCGGGCGACCCAGCGCTCGAAGCCGTTCTGGTCCACGCCATGCAGCTGGAAGCGCATGTCCTGGTAACCGGCGCCGGTGTAGTTGCCGGAGTAGCCCCAGGAATCACCCGGTGCGTTCAGCACGGCATGCAGCATCGATTTCATGCCGGGCATCGCGTAGATCATGCCGGCGAGCGTCGGCGCGTAGAACGTATTCATCTGGCTGGTAGAGGTGATCGAGAAACGCACCGGCACGTCCACCGGAAGCTCCAGTTCATTGACCGTGGCGATGCCCTGCGCGGGATAGATGAAAAGCCACTTCCAGTCCATGGCCACCACCTGAATGTCCAGCGGCTTCACGTTGTCGGGCAGTGGCCTGGTCGCCGATATCCGGTCGAGCGGGCGAAAGGGATCGAGCTTGTGCGTGCTTGTCCACGTGATGACGCCGAGGCAGGCGATGATCGCCAGGGGCACGGTCCAGATCACGAGCTCGATCTTCGTCGAGTGGTCGAAATGAGGGTCATAGGCATGCGGGTTACGCCCCTTGCGGTAACGCAGGGCGAAGATGATCGTGAGTGCGATCACCGGCACGATCACCAGCAGCATCAGGCCGGTAGCGATGAGGATGAGGTTGCGTTCCTGGATGGCGATGTCGCCGGTCGGGTTCATCACCACCATGCGGCAGGCGCTCAGGAGCAGGGGCGACGCCGCGAGCGCGGCGCGGAGGAACGGTGCGAAACAGGTTCTCGGCTTCATGCGCAAAAGGTAAGGCGGCCACGCGCTCCGGGAGGATTCGGTCAGACCCCTGCGGCAATCCACCCGCAGCGTGAGGTCGCCCGAAACCGTGCACCATCAAAATAAATGCACACTTGCAACCATTACCCAGAGGCGTACCATTGCGCCCATGCACAAGATCCCTCCCGCCGCCCATCCCCTCGCCGCCGAACTCGTGGCCGTCCTCATGCCGATCCTGAAGAACAGCCAGAGCGGCATGGCGACCGCCATGGCAGGGGTCGACCTGACCTTTTCCCAGATGCGCATGCTTTTCGTGCTGGACAACGCCGACGCCGACATGGCGGTCAATGAACTGGCCGAGTCCGTCGCGCTCTCGTTACCCGCCGCCGGAAGGGCCGTGGACGGCATGGTCCGCCAAGGGCTCGTCACGCGGCGGGAAGACGAGGCCGACCGGCGGGTCAAACGCATCGCCCTGGCCGACTCCGGTCGCGAGACGCTCGAGCTGGTCGGGCGCGCGCGCGTCCAATCCGCCGACCGGTTCGTGGCCGCACTCACGGCGGAAGACCGGGACGCCCTCGCGGGCGCCCTCGCCACGCTCGGCGAACTCACGCGCAAACATTACGGCGCGCCCAACGGCACGTCGTGCTTTCCCCAGGAAAAAAAGTAAATGAACGCTCCCACCCACACCGACGTGCCGCCGGCGATCGACCGCAAGCTGCTCAGCATTGCGGCCGTCGTCGTACTCGGCAGCTTCATGTCCATCCTCGATACGACCATCGTCAACGTCGCCATCCAGGAGCTGTCGCGCTCATTCGGCACCTCGCTTTCGGTCACGCAGTGGATCTCGACCGGCTACATGCTGGCGCTCGCCACCGTGATCCCGCTCACCGGCTGGGCAGCGGATCGCTTCGGCACGAAGCGCCTGTATATCGGCTCGATCGCGCTCTTCGTCATCGGCTCGGCGTTGTGCGGCATGGCCTGGTCGGCGATGTCACTGATCGTCTTCCGCGTGCTGCAGGGTTTCGGCGGCGGCATGATCATGCCCGCTGGCATGACGATTCTCTCGCATGCGGCAGGGCGTGAGCGGATGGGGCGTGTCATGGGCCTCGTCGGCATTCCCATGCTGGTCGCCCCGATCGTCGGCCCCATCCTCGGCGGCTGGTTCGTCGACGATGTGTCCTGGCGCTGGATCTTCTTCGTGAACCTGCCGATCGGCGCCGTCGCGCTGTGGGCGGCGTTTCGCTTCCTCGCGCGTGACGAGCCCAAGGCGCACCACACGCTCGACTGGCGCGGTCTGCTCATGTTGTCACCGGGCCTCGCGATCTTCGTCTACGGCCTGGCTGAAACGGCATCGGGCGGCGGGTTCGGCCACCCGGACGCCATCATCGGCGTCGCGTTGGGGCTGGTGCTGGTGGCAGGGTTCATCTGGCATGCGCGTCGCACGAAGGGCGCGTTGATCGACGTACGCCTGTTCGGCACGCGTGTGGTCGGCGCGGCCGCTTCGACATCGTTTTTCTTCGGCACGGCCTTCTTCGGCACGGCGCTTCTGTTGCCGCTGTATTTCCAGCTGGTTCGTGGCGAGTCCGCGCTCCATGCAGGCCTGCTGATGGCAGCACAAGGTCTTGGCGCGATGATATCCATGCCCATCGCCGCTCGCCTGACGGATAAGACAGGTCCCGGTCGCATCGTCCTGGTCGGCCTGTGCCTGACCTCACTCGGGCTGCTTGGCCTCACCCAGATCGAAAGCGACACGCCGATGTGGATGGTCGAGGGCATGCTGTTCCTGCTCGGCCTCGGCATGGGTTCGACCATGATGCCGTCGATGAGCGCGGCGCTCGCCAGCGTGCAGCGCCACGAGATCGCACGCGTGACCGGCGGCATGAACGTGGTCCAGCGCGTGGGCGGTTCCGTCGGCACGGCCCTCCTGGCGGTGGTGCTGTCCCATCAGATGGCCAGCGTGATGCCCGTGACGGGTATCCACGAGGCAGGGCTTGCCGGTGCCCGCGCCATGACCCCGGCGATGCACGCGGCGGTCCTGCCGGCGCTGGGTCACGCCTTCGGCAACACGTTCATCTGGGCGCTGGGCGTCGCGGTGCTCGGGCTGGTCGCCGCCTGCTTCCTGCCGCGCAAGCGCGTGGTCCACAACGCGGAGCAGGCCGCTGCAGCGACGCTGGTCGATTGATTCGACCGCGCCCCGTGGGAGCGCGCCCCGCGTGACATCTTTTCGCGACAACCCGGATGCGTTCGAACACATGCCTTCGGGCACACGTCTTCGCGAACAGATGTCGCGCGCAGGGCGCGCTCCCACAGGGCGGCGAGGTGTGAGGGCGGGTTTCATCATCTTATGCGGGTTGTATAACCCGGTTCGGTGCATGGTTACATGCTCGTGACCGAGGAAGATGAAATGACAGCCACAGACAACGCGAACACGGGCTCCAGTACGCCAACCCCGCATGACTACGACAAGTCGACGGGCGATAAGGTCGAAAAGAAGCCGCAGGGCGAGAAATCGCCGCAGCAGGAACATGACAACGAAGACCACGGCTGAGGTCGGGCATGTGCGTGTAGGAGCGCGCCCGGCGTGCGACATCTTCTCGCGACAGACCTGCCAACCTCGCGACAGACATGCAGGTATCGCGAAAGATGTCGCGCGCGGGGCGCGCTCCTACAGGTTGTCCCGGTACCAACGGGCTGCCGGGAGCGGCTCTGCGTTGGCGCCTTGCGGGAAGGCGACGAGCCGGTTCGGGGCGACGCGGACCACCGCACCGGTGACTAGCGCGAGCCGGCCCAGGTCTTCGCTCGCCACGTCCAGCTCAAGCGCCTGGTCGATGTCGGCGACAAAAAGATCGACATGCGCAACGCTGCCCGCGAGGTAAACGTGCCGCACGCGTGCTTCCCACGCGGGTTGCCCTTCGGGCACCGCCAGGGACAGGTGCTCCGGCCGCACGTACGCGACGGCTGAGTCGAAGTCTGCGTGGCTCGCTTCCGCAGGCGTCGACCATGATCCGGCACGCCACCACTCGCCATCGCGTCGAAGCAGGATGCGGTTCGTTCGCCCGATGAATTCGCACACGAACGGCGTGGCCGGGTCGTGGTAGATCTCATGCGGCGTGCCGACCTGTTCGATGCCCCCCTTGTTCATCACCACGAGGCGATCGGCGAGCTCAAGCGCTTCCTCCTGATCGTGGGTCACGAACACCGTGGTCAGGCGCAGCTCTTCGTGGAGTTCCCGTAGCCAGCGGCGCAGTGCCGTGCGCACCTGTGCGTCGAGCGCACCAAAAGGTTCATCGAGCAGAAGCAGATCAGGTTCCACGGCCAGGGCGCGTGCCAGCGCGACGCGCTGGCGCTGGCCGCCCGACAGCTGGCTGGGGTACCGATCGCCCAGTTCGGCGAGCTGTACGCGCCTCAGGAGTTCATCGACGCGTACTCGTATCTGCGCCCGCGGAGGTCTGTTGCGACGTGGCCTGACCCGCAGACCGAACGCCACGTTCTCGCGGACGGTCAGGTGACGGAAGAGCGCGTAGTGCTGGAACACCAGACCCACGTTCCGTTCTCGCGCGCTGGCGGCGAGGAAGTCCTGGCCGTCACGGGTAACGCTTCCCGTGTCGGGGTAATCCAGCCCGGCCAGGATGCGCAGCAACGTGGTCTTGCCCGACCCGGAAGGCCCGACCAGCGCGAGGAATTCACCCGGCGCGATATCGAGGCTTACCTCGTCGAGCGCGAGCGTATCGGGAAAACGGCGGATCAATTTCTGGATAACGAGCGTCATCAGGGTTCTCAGTGGCGCCGGTCAGCCGACATGTCCATGTCGCCGTGATAGCGCCATTCCAGAGCCGATTTCACGGCCAGGGTCACGAGTGCCAGCAGCGCAAGCAGCGACGCGATCGCGAAGGCGCCGACGTAGTTGTATTCGTTGTAGCGCATCTCGACTTCCAGCGGCATGGTGGTGGTCAGCCCGCGGATGTGGCCGGAGACCACCGATACCGCACCGAACTCACCCATGGCGCGTGCGTTACAGAGCAGCACGCCATAGATCAGTGCCCAGCGGATATTGGGGAGCGTCACCCGGAAAAACGTCTGCAGCCCACTGGCGCCAAGCACACGCGCGACTTCTTCCTCTTCGCTGCCCTGCGACTGCATGAGCGGAATCAGCTCGCGCGCGACATAGGGCAGGGTGATGAAGATGGTCGCGAGCACGAGGCCGGGGAGCGCGAAGATGATCTTGATGCCGTGGGCAGCCAGCCAGGGGCCGAACCAGCCCTGCGCGCCGAACATCAGTACGTAGAGAAGACCCGAGACCACGGGCGACACGGAGAGCGGCAGATCGATGAGCGCACCAAGCAAGGCCTTGCCACGGAACCGGAAGCGCGTCATCGCCCATGCCGCCGCGATGCCGAAGATCACGTTCAGCGGCACCGTGATCGCCGCGACCAGCAAGGTCAGCCGCACCGCGGCCATGGCATCCGGGTCGTCGAGGCTCTGCAGGAACACGTGGACGCCCTGGCGGAAGGCTTCGACGAACACCGAGGCCAGCGGGAGGACGAGGAACAGGCACAGGAAGGCGCAGGCCACGAGGATGATCGTCGCGCGGCCCGTTCGCTGGGCGATACCGGCCCGACGGCCTGGCTTGCGTGTCGTCCTCATGCCGGATGCTCCGCCCACCGCCGTGTCCAGCGCTGTACCGCCGCTACGAGGATCAACAGGACCAGTGAGAACGCGAGCATGACCACGCCCAGCGCGGCGGCGGTGCCGTAGTCGAATTCTTCGAGGCGCTGCACGATCAGAAGCGGGGCGATTTCCGAACGCATGGGGATATTGCCGGCGATGAAGATAACCGAGCCGTATTCGCCCACGGCTCGCGCGAGGGCCAGGGCAAACCCGGTGAGTAACGAAGGTACCAGCATGGGCAACACGACCCGCAGGAAGGTCTGAGGCCCCGTGGCACCCAGGCTCTCGGCAGCGTCTTCCACGTCGCGCTCAAGCGATTGCAGGACCGGTTGCAGCGTGCGGACGACGAAGGGAAAGCCGACGAACACCATCGCGAGGAGCACGCCAGGGGGTGCATAAGCCACCTGTATCCCCAGCGGAACCAGCCAGCGGCCGAGCCAGCCATTAGGCGCATAAATGGCCGTCAGCGCGATACCAGCTACTGCCGTGGGAAGGGCGAAGGGCAGGTCGATGAGGGCGTCGAGGATGCGTCGGCCCGGGAAGCGGTAGCGGACCAGCACCCAGGTGACGAGCAGACCGATCACGACGTTGATACACGCCGCGATCAAGGCACCGCCGAAGCTGAGCTTCAGTGCCGCCAGTGTTCGCGGCGACGTGAACAGGCGCAGGACGCCCGCGATGCCGATATCCGAGGCCTTCCACCCCAGCGCTGCCAGCGGCAGCAACACCACGAGGCCGAGATAGAGAAGCGTGAAGCCCAGGCTCAGTCCGAAGCCGGGCAATACCTGTCGGCGCATCTTCAGTGGCCTGGTCCGATCTGGTCGAAGATGGCGCCTTCGGCGAAGAACCTGGCCTGCGCCTTCCGCCAGTCGCCGAACACGTCCGCCAGGGTGAATGTCGTGACCTTCGGGAACTGCGACGCGTATTTCGCGGCGACCTCGGGGGAACGCGGGCGATAGAAATTCCGTGCCTCGATCTCCTGGGCCTGTGGCGAGTACAGGAATGTCAGGTACGCGTCTGCGACCTCGCGCGTGCCGTGGTCCGTCGCGTTCCTGTCAACGACGGCCACCGGCGGTTCGGCAAGAATCGTAATGGACGGCGTGACAATGTCGAACTGGTCACCGCCGGCTTCCTGCTTCGCGAGCAAGGCCTCGCTTTCCCACGCCACCAGGACGTCGCCGATGCCACGCTGGGTGAAGGTGTTCGTGGCGCCGCGGGCACCGGTGTCGAGCACGGTGACATGCTGGAAGAGGTTCTTCACGAAGGTCTTCGCGGTGTCGTCGCTGCCACCGGGCAACTTCAGCGCGTAGCCCCACGCCGCGAGGAAGTTCCAGCGCGCACCGCCCGACGTCTTGGGATTCGGTGTCACCACCTGTACGCCGGCTTTCACCAGGTCGCCCCAGTCGTGGATGCCCTTCGGGTTGCCCTTGCGGACGAGGAACACGATGGTCGAGGTGTAAGGCGACGCGTTGTCGGGAAGACGTGTCTGCCAGTCCTTCGTGAGAAGGCCATGATCTGCCACCGCGTCGATGTCATAGGCAAGTGCGAGCGTCACGACGTCGGCAGGCAGGCCGTCGACGACCGAGCGTGCCTGCTTGCCGGAACCGCCGTGCGACATGCGGATGGTCACCGTATCACCGTGTTTAGCCTTCCAGTCAGCGGCGAATGCCGTGTTCACGGCCTTGTAAAGCTCGCGCGTCGGGTCATACGACACGTTGAGCAGCGTGACGTCCTTCGCCATGGCAGGCAACGTCATGGCGGCGGCTGCAAGAGCCAGCAGGGTGGGGCGAAGATTCATCGTCATGCTCCTTGGATGGCTGAATCATACCGGGGAGGGCAAGGTCTTGCGTCGACACCTGCCATGGACTGTCTTGACCTGCCAGTTGCACGGCTGCGGCCGCATCGGGGCCCGGCACCCCCGCGGAGATCTCGTCTTTCAGGTTGACGGTGACGTCGACGGGGAGCAGGCGCCGCCGCCAGGGTAGCGCCTGCGGGAAGCGCCAGCGCAAGCAGGCAGGGAGACGCGATGTACGGTCGCATGGGCGATTCATTATTCAGCAGGCGAGGCGGGGTTCACGGGCGCTACCACCGTCTCGGGCCGCGTGTCGAAGCGCAGCAGGAGATACGGCGGCTTGCGCAGGTTCACGCCGCCATGGAAGCTCGGCAGGCGATCCCACTGGCCAGCCACGACATGAACCGCGTCTTTCGTAGCGAAGATGCCATCGGCCCACACGAGCCACGGGTCACGACTGGCGACGTCGAAATGGCCGTCCGGATAACGTCGCAACACCGCATCGTCGCCATCCACCTCGCGCGGATCACTTCGCCGGAAAGTTGATCAATCCCTCGTCTGACGGGGCCGGCGTAGCAGCAGGCTCCACGACGCGCGCCGCCTGCGTATCTGCAGGCCCCGCCGGCGCAGGCAGGCCTACGGCGGCGACCGCATTGACGCCTGCCTTCGTCAGTGCGTCGGCTAACAAGATAAGGTGACGAACGCACCCCCGTTCGAGGGGTCACGTACGATCACCTGCCGCGTACCATGGGTAACTGCCCTGGCTTGCCTACCCGGACCCCCTCATGCGCCTGACATTCCTCCTCGCTTCCCTGTCCGGCCTCGCCGTACCGAGCGCCTTCGCAGCGACCCAGGATTTCGCGGTCGGGCCCCAGTACGGCACTACCCACGTGTACGTAGCCCCCGGCGACATGGAGGCCTTCGTCCAGAGCTTCGCTTCGACCTTCGGCGGCAAAGCCACGAAAGCGGTCAGCGTGACGGTCACGCCGACACCATCCACGACGCTCTCGCAGCTGGTGCAGACGCCGGTCGGCAGCATCTCGGTCTTCGGGTTCAGCACGCCGGTGCCTCACCCGTTCGGCCTCGAGCGCACGGGGTATCTGGTGACCGGCGTTGACGACGCCGTCAAGGCAGCGAACGCCGCCGGTGCTGCCACGCTCGTCGCACCGTTCGACGATCCCATCGGCCGCGATGCCGTGGTGGCGTGGCCGGGTGGCATCAACATGCAGCTCTACTGGCATACGAAGAAGCCATCGTCCGCGTCGCTCGAGCATGTGCCGGAGAATCGGATCTACCTGCCGGCCGAAAGCGCGGATGCGTTCGTGAAGGCGTTCGTGACCTTTGCGCACGGCAATGTGGCGTCGGACGATCGCGCGGCGCCCGGCATCGAAGCGGGGCAGCCCGGCGGCACGTACCGGCGCATCCGGATCACTTCGGGCTACGGGAAGGTCACGGTCCTCGTTACGGACGGCCACCTCACCTGGCCGTATGGCACCGAGATGACCGGCTACGAGGTCGGCGACCTGGATGCCACGCTCACCCGCGCCCGGGCGTCCGGTGCAAAGGTCCTGGTCGATGCCCATGCGGAAGGCGACCGCCGGGCAGCCATGCTGCAGTTCCCGGGTGGCTACGTGGCGGAAATCCACGGCGCGGCGCGGTAAGCGGGTCGCCCCCGGCGGGGCCCTCGCGGGCGGTTGCGGTACGATAGCGGGCTTCCCCGTGACGAATCCCGACTCATGATCGATCTGATTGCCATTGACATGGACGGCACGCTGCTGAACCCGGCGCATGCCATCACCCCGCGGGTCAAGGATGCCATCACGGCGGCGCGGGCACGTGGTGTGCGGATCGTCCTGGCAACAGGCCGGCCGTTCACCGGCGTCGAGGAGTATCTCGACGAGCTGGGCATGAACGGCGAGGGCGACTACTGCATCACCTTCAACGGTGCGGTCATCCAGAACGCAGCGGGCACCGCCTCGGTCGCGGAAACCACGCTCGGCTACGACGATTTCGTGTATTGCGAAAAGGTGTCGCGCGACCTCGGCGTGCATTTCCATGCCTTGTACGAGCAGAGCATGATGACGCCGAACGCGGACATCAGCTCGCACACGGTTCGCGACGCATACATTTCGCGTACGCCGCTACTTTACCGCGCGGTCGATCAGATGGACCCCGCCTGGCGTTTCCGGAAATTCATGATGGTGGACCACGCCGACGTGCTGGACCGCGCCATCGCACGCCTTCCGCAGGAACTGCTCGATCGGTACACCGTGGTCAAGAGTGCAGCGGACTTCCTCGAGATCCTGCACCCCGAGGCGGGCAAGGGCAGGGCGCTCGCGATCCTCGCAGCGCATCTAGGCGTCCCGCACGATCGCATCATGGCGATCGGTGACCAGGAAAACGACCTGGTGATGCTCCAGGCCGCCGGCGTGGCCGTGGCCATGGGCAATGCCATCGACCGCGTGAAGGCCGTCGCCGACTATGTGACCACCAGTAACGACGAGGATGGCGTGGCCGTGGCTATCGAACGGTACATCCTGGCGCCGGAAGAAAGTCGCGCCGTCAGTTGAGCGTGGACCGACATTGCACCCCCTGTTGACGCGGGAGGGTGCAGGTTTGGGCATTCACCAAGCCGAGGTCCGCCATGGTCAGCAAAACCACTTCTTCGCCCAAAAAGGCACCGTCTTCGTCCAGCGATACCCCGGCACCGGATACGAGGGGCAACGGCGACGAGCTGCACCAGCCGACCGGCGGTTCACATCCTCCCCTGACCACCAACCAGGGCTTGCGGATCAGTGACAACCAGAATTCCCTGAAAGCCCACGAGCGTGGGCCTGTGCTTCTTGAGGACTTCATCCTCCGCGAGAAGATCACCCATTTCGATCACGAGCGCATTCCGGAACGCATCGTCCATGCGCGTGGCTCGGCTGCACATGGCTACTTCGAGCTGACCGAGTCGCTGGCGAAGTACACGACCGCGCGGATCCTCACCGAGGTGGGTGAAAAGACGCCGTTGTTCACGCGTTTCTCGACCGTGGCCGGTGGCTCGGGCTCGGTCGACACGCCGCGCGACGTGCGTGGCTTCGCGGTGAAGCTCTACACGAAGGAAGGCAACTGGGACCTCGTGGGAAACAACATCCCCGTGTTCTTCATCCAGGACGCCATCAAGTTTCCCGATCTCATCCACGCGGTGAAGATGGAGCCCGACCGTGGCTTCCCGCAGGCTGCCAGCGCGCATGACACCTTCTGGGACTTCATTTCGCTGACCCCCGAGTCGATGCACATGATCATGTGGGCCATGTCGGACCGCACGATCCCGCGCTCGCTGCGCATGATGGAAGGGTTCGGCATCCACTCGTTCCGCCTGCTGGATGCCGAGGGCAAGAGCACCTTCGTGAAATTCCACTGGCGCCCGAAACTGGGCCTGCAGTCGACCGTGTGGGACGAGGCCGTCAAACTCGCCGGTGCGGATCCCGACTTCCATCGTCGCGATCTGTTCGAAGCCATCGAGAAGGGCAGCTTCCCGGAGTGGGAGCTGGGCGTGCAGCTGTTCACGCAAGAGGAAGCGGACGCCTTCCCGTTCGATCATCTCGATGCGACCAAGTTGATTCCCGAGGAGCTGGTCCCGCTGAAGATCATCGGCCGGATGGTGCTCGACCGCTGGCCGGACAACTTCTTCGCGGAGACCGAGCAGGTGGCTTTCTGCCCCTCGCATCTCGTGCCGGGTATCGACTTCAGCAACGACCCGCTGCTGCAGGGACGTCTGTTCTCCTACCTCGATACGCAGCTATCGCGCCTTGGCTCGCCGAATTTCCACCAGTTGCCGATCAACGCGTCGAAGTGCCCGTTCTCGAACCATCAGCGCGACGGCCACATGCAGCAGCAGGTACCGAAGGGCAGGGTGGCGTACGAGCCGAGCTCACTGCAGGCCGATAGCCCGCGCGAAGATCCGCGCCAGGGTTTCCGTTCCGTCGCGGTGGACGAAGGTGGCCAGCGCGGTCGCGTGCGTGCCGAGAGCTTCGCGGATCACTACAGCCAGGCCCGGATGTTCTTCAAGAGCCAGACACCCTTCGAACAGGCGCACATGGCATCGGCCCTCGTGTTCGAGCTGTCGAAAGTCGAAACCGTACACGTCCGCGAAGCGATCGTGGCACACCTGCTGAACATCGACACATCGCTCGCCGAGCGTGTTGCAGCGGGACTGGCCATGGATGTGCTGCCTGCAGCCGCGGTCGCGAAGGCCCCTGTGTTAGACATGGCGTCGTCACCGGCCGTGCAGATCATCGGAAAAATGAAGGCGACCCTGCAGGGGCGCACGCTGGGGATCCTGGTGAACGATGGATCCGACGGCAAGCTCGTGACGGCATTCAAGCAGGCGATCGAAGCGGAAGGCGCAACGGTGAAGATTGTTGCGCCCAAGGTCGGCGGTGCCAGACTCGCCGATGGCCAGAAGCTCGTGGCGGATGGCCAGCTCGCCGGCACGCCTTCCATCAACTTCGATGCGGTGGTCGTGCTTCTATCGGCCGATGGTGCGAAACAGCTCACGAAAGAAGCCGCCGCCATCGACTTCGTCCGTGATGCCTTCGGCCACCTGAAAGCCATCGCGCTCGACGAAGGCGGGCGCGCATTGTTCAAGGCGGCGGGCCTGAAGCCCGACGAGGGCGTATTGGCAGAAGGCGACGTAAAAGCCTTCATCAATGGCGCCAAAGGCCGCTACTTCGCCCGCGAACCCAAAGTCCGCATCCTGGCGTAACCGCAACGAGACCCGGGCCCCGCGCAGCGGGCCCTGGGATCGCCACAAGCCTCGTGGGAGCGCGCCTGCGCGCGACATCTCCTCGCGACCCACCCCAGTCCGACGGCTTCAACCCAATCCGACGGCTTGAAGAGAAACGCCCCCGGGAACCCATCCCAGGGGCGTTTTTCTGTCACACAAGAACCGCCCCTACCTCCCCAGATTGCTCAAAAACCGCTTCGTATAATCCAACGCATTCCCACCAGTCACCGAGCTGCACGTCGGCGATGCATAGCCCCCGTTGTTGCACGGCGTATCCCGGTCGAGCGACCAGAAATGCACGCCCGCCAGCTTGTTGGCCGTGGCATAAGCCGTTACCTCGTCGATATCCTGCAACGTGAACGTCTCGCTCGAGACGTCGTTCACCCCGATCATTGGCGTCAGTTCGATCTTCGTCAGCGGAATGCCATACGTGTGCTGCAGGTTTTTAGCCGCCTGCACGGAAGACAAGCCCATGTCGCAGCTTCCGCCACTCACCACGCAGATCGCCGCACTGGCAGGACCATAGTCCATGGTCATCAGGTTGATGGTGTAATTCTGCAGCCCCGAAGCGAGCACTGCGCGGACCACGGTGTCACCCGTGTTGTTCAGTCCGCCATAGCTGCCATCCGATGCCGCCAGCGTGGCCAGCGTGAACGAAAAGCGCAGGTTGGGATACAGGCCTTCGGCGTACTTTGCATTCGCGATCAGCGCGCTGAGCTGTGCAGGCGTCTGCCCGCCTTCGATGTCGAAGTCGATGCCGACGAGGTGGGGTGACATATACGTCTGCAGGAATTTCGCCATGCCGGCGCTGCTGCCGCAGGTGAAGGTTCCGGCCTGGCCGCCCGTGGAAACGACGTAGTTGATGCCGGCGCTGTTCAGGCGCGCGATATTTGCGCTGGCAAAAGCCGCCGCGGGCATGCCTCCCCAGTTTTCGCTGCCGCATTCGCCCGTGCCGAACGCAAGGGTGATCGCGCCAAGGTTGGGCAGCTGCGTCGACACGAGGCTGCCGCTTCCCACGACGGGAATGCGCGTGCCGGTGACCAGCGTCGACATGATGTTGGTATTCCAGTCGAGGTTGACCGTGATGTCCTTGTACGGACTGAAAAGCAGGTCACCGGCGACCGGCGGCGGATTCGTCGGTGGCGGATCAGTCGGCGGCGGGTCGGTCGGTGGCGGCGTCGACGTCCCGCTGCAGGAACCTTGTGACGTCCAGGGCTGGCCCGATCCGCTGGGGCCGCTACTCGTCGACGGGTCATTGCCCTGGGTCCACCAGTTAGCCACGTAGTTCAGGCCATTCTCGCTGGCGGTGTTACCGCCGTTGTACACGGTGCCGGCCTGCCAGGCAGCGGCGCATGCCGTCGCAGCGTGCGCGGACTGCACCGGTACGATCGAACCCAGGGCGAAGACGACAGCCATGCCAAGGCTGCCGCTACACCCACCGATCACGGCACGGGACCGTAAAGCTGATGCTTTCGGGAACATGAAACGCCTCCAGATCGAGTGGTAATGACAAAAGGAAGGGGCGTGACAGTTCGCGGTCGTAACCGTTGTCTTCCGTCCCCTGACGCATCCGTGCGCGTACGACCAACCACGATTGAGCGAGTCTGGTTTAGTCCCGAATGACAACGTTGTCTATTTGGAATGTGACAAAGTGTGACGGGTCGCGTGAATGTCTTAGGACAGCTTTTTGCGGCGCTGCGAGGCGGATCGGGCCTTAGGACCGCAATAAATGCTGGAAAGAGCGGTGACGCAGTGCGCCAGGACGCATCATCGAGGCACATGCCTCCGGCGGGCAGAAACGCGGCGCGGCAGCTCCGCAATGACAACGAAGGTCACTCGTCCATGCCGGTAGGGTGCCGTTCGCATCTGACTCGCGTGGCCGTTTGCAGCCGACGCGCCGTAAACTGATGAACATCGTCCCCGGAGGAATCCGTCATGCCCGCCCCATTCCCCCCGTTCACCCAGGACACTGCCGTCCAGAAGGTGCGCCTCGCCGAAGACGGCTGGAACAGCCGCGACCCGGCCCGGGTTTCGTTGGCCTATAGCGTCGACAGCCAGTGGAGGAATCGGGCGGAGTTCCTGCAGGGACGCGACGCGATCGTCGACTTCCTCAGCCGGAAGTGGGTAAAAGAGCAGGCATACCGGTTGATCAAGGAGCTCTGGGCTTTCTCCGACCACCGCATCGCCGTGCGTTTTGCCTACGAGTGGCACGACGACAGCGGCAACTGGTATCGCTCGTACGGAAACGAAAACTAGGAATTCAACGCCGAGGGCGAGATGGTGCGACGGCTGGCGTGTATCAACGACCTGCCGATCGCCGAAGCCGACCGCAAGTTTCACTGGCCCCAGGGACGCAGACCCGACGAACACCCCGGCCTCTCGGACCTGGGCCTGTAACCGCGCCGATTCGATAAGCAGCCCATGTAGGGGCGCGCCCTGCGCGCGATGGCGTGCGCACATGCCGCATCCCTGACCCCTATGTGGAACCAGCCGCTTGACGGCACTGCCAGCAGTGCCGCGACGATGAATCAGGCCGAACGCGTCTCAAGGTTCGCCTCGATCTCCCCGCGGTCGATGACCGACCAGACTTCCTGAATCTTCCCGTCGACGAATCGATAAATCACGTTTTCGTGAAAGACGATGCGGCGTCCGTCTACCCTGACGCCGCGAAGCTCACCTGCGGGATGGCAGTCAAAGTGCAGCCTGCTGCAAACCATCGTGCTGTCCGCGACCAGGAGCTGGATGACGAAACGAAGGTCGGGAATGTCGCGGTAGTCGCCGAGCAGCATGTCGCGGTATCCGGCCAACCCGAGAGTCCTGCCATTGTGGACGACGGACTCGGCGACATAATCACCGAGGCGCTCCAGGGATCGCTCGTTGATGCAGGCGATGTAGGCTTCGTAGATGCCTTGAAGAGCCAATGCATGTCTCCCGGTGCGGTGACGATCAAGCTTCATTCAGCACCGTCTGGCACGTCATTGCAAGCGATGGACACGCTTGTCGCCCTGACGCCGCCTTTATCCCTCGCCCACATCAAGGGCTTTAAGGTGCGAGTTTGCCGACGCAAATGGTCGCCGCAAGGAACTCCTGATGGCTCGTAACCGAATGACCCTGTGGACGCTGGCAGCGGCGGGCACGATGCTCGCACTCAAGGCGACGGGGCGTGGACAACGCACGTCGACCTGGCCTGTCAACCAGATGCGGCCGCTGGACATCGGCCCGCTGAGCATCGGGACGGGGCGGCCGAAAATCATCGTGTCATCGTCCGGCGCCCAGGAAGCATCGGTCCTCCAGGATGCCCGCACGATTGCCAACGCTCGCGAGGCTGACCTCATGGAGCTGCGCGTCGACAAACTTGATTTCGCGACGGATGCGCCACGCGTCGCAAAGCTCGGCGGAGAGGTTTCCCGTGCGCTGGACGGAAAGCCGTTGCTTCTGACCTTCCGCACGAAACAGGAAGGAGGAGTGCGGGCCATCAGCGACACGGCCTATACCGAACTTTACCGGCACTGGATCGATGCAGGCTTTGCCGGCCTGATCGACATCGAGATGATGCGTGGCGACGACCATGTCCGCACGTTGGTGAACCATGCCCGTGCGGCCGGCATTCCCGTCATCCTGTCATCGCACGACTTCCAGAAAACACCTTCGGATAAGGAAATGCTTGCGCGCCTGGCGAAGCAGAGGGCTCTCGGCGCGGATGTCCTGAAGCTGGCCGTCATGCCAAGGAGTGCGGGTGACGTACTCCGGCTGCTCAAGGTGACGGACCAGACCCGGCGTCAGGGCCACGTGCCGCTCCTCACGATGGCCATGGGTGGTCTGGGGACCATCAGCCGGCTGTCCGGCGAGACGTTCGGCAGCAGCCTGACGTTCGGTTCGTTAGGGCAGGGGTCGGCACCGGGCCAGATCGACGCGGGCGTGCTGCGTCATGTGCTCGATGCATTGCATCAAGCACACAAGGTGAACTGACAGGAGCCGCCCGGGGAGCGGGTGCGCGCGGACGCGCTCCGATGGCTCAGTCGATCGCGATCACGACCTTGCCCAGGTGCTGCGCGGACTCGAGGTAGCGATACGCCTCCTCGAGTCCGCGAATGCAAAAGTGCGGTCGACCACCGGTGCCAGCTCGCTGATCGTGATCGCACGGTTCAGGGCTTCGAACATGTCCCTCGATCCCACACTGATACCGCGCAGGACGATGCTTCTGCCAAGCACGACCATCGGATCGATCTGCCCCTGCGTAAGCACGCCGATCAGCTGCACGCTGCCCTCGCGCCGGACGGAAGCCAGCGACCTCTGCAGCGTGCCTGCGCCGCCCGTCTCGAGCACGCGGTCGGCACCGGCACCGCCAGTCAGGCGCATCACGTCGTGCTGCCATTGTTCGTGTGCCACGTAATTGATGCCGTCGTGCGCGCCAAGGCGCTTCGCCTGCTCAAGCTTTGCATCGCTCGACGAGGTAATGATGACCCTCGCCCCGGCGGCGGTCGCGAGCTGCAGGCGAAGATGGAAACGCCTCCGGTGCCGAGAATCGGCACCGTCTGTCCCGGAAGCAGGGGGCTGCCTCCGAAGAGCACGTTCCAGGCGGTTACCGCGGCACACGGCAGGGTCGCCGCCTGCGCATACGAAAGGTAGTGCGGAATGGTGACCAGGCCGCCCTGATCGAACAGGCGGTATTCCGCGAGAACGCCGGGCTCGGTCGCCCTCAGGGCCGATGACGGATAGCTTTCGAGCATCACGCCGCTACGCCAGCGCTGCATGAAGATGCCGCTGACGCGATCACCGGGTACCCGACCGTGAGAACCAGCTTGCCCTGGATGTGCCCGTGGGCAGCGCGTTGGTGCGCTCTCGCGGCATCGGCAAGCGGGTACGTGCTGTCGATGACGACGCGAATCGTCCCGTCATCGAGCAACTGCCTGAGGGTTTCGAGTTGCCTGCCGTTCGACCGGACCTGCGTTGCCGACACCGTCACGCCCAGGGCGTCTGCCTCATCGCCGCCATCGAACCCCAGCGGGAAGACCGGGTACAGGGCGCCTCCACGCCTGAGCGTCCGCAGGAACCGGCCGGTGGTCGGCCCACCCACGGCATCGACGACGAGGTCGACCTCGCGCACGGTGTCTTCGGCTTTCGTTTTCGTATAGTCGATGAATTCATCGGCGCCAAGGTCGCGGAGCAGCGGCTCATGCTTGCCGGATGCGACGGCAATGACGTATGCGCCCCTCAGCTTTGCGACCTGCACGAGGAAATGCCCGACGCCACCGGCGGCACCATTGACCAGCACGCGTTTTCCTTCGAGCGGCACAGGAACGTGCGGATCCGGCTGGAGCGGATTGGGTTCGTCGTGGCCGGGGTCGACCAGGAATTGCCACGCCGTGAGCAACGACATCGGGGCGGCGGCAGCATGCACATGGTCGATTCGCGCCGGCTTCAACGCAGCTTCCACCGCGGGGACAGTGACGTACTCCGCATAGGCTTTGCTGTCCCCGGCCAGGCCGGTCGGGAAGCGAACCATGGCATATACCTCATCACCCACGGCAAAGCCCTTGACGTCCTCCGCGATGGCGTCGACGACGCCGGAAACGTCGGTGCCAAGAATAAGCGGGAAGGACACGGCGGGCTGCCACTCGGGCGGGAGCATCGTGTAACCGTCGCGCAGGTACCAGTCGGGTGGATTGATGCCCACGGCGTGCACGCGCACCCGCAGTTCGCCCGGCTTCAACAGCGGCATCGGGGCGTCTTCGTAGTGGAGTACGTCCGGGCCGCCGAAGGCGTGCTGGCGGACGGCTTTCATCGTGGTCATGGACATGCGTTATCTTCCGGAGAGGGAATGGGGTATCTTTAACGGAGCGCCGCTCCGAAACATATGGAGCATTGCTCCGCTTGTCAAGGAAAACCATGCGCGCCGACGCCCGAAAGAACTACGATCACCTGCTGGTGGTCGCCCGCAACGTCTTCATGGAGGCAGGCGCAGACGCGTCGCTGCGTGATATAGCGCGCCGCGCCGAGGTCGGCCTTGGCACGCTTTACCGTCATTTCCCGACGCGGGAAGCGCTGATCGAGGCCCTGCTACGATCGAGCTTCGAAGCGCTTGCGGAACGAGCGATGGCGCTGAAGGATTCAGCTACGTCGGACGAGGCGCTGGTGGTCTGGCTGAAGGAGATCATCGCCTTCACGCACGAGCATCGCGGCGTGATCGCGCCGATGATGGGTGCCATCGAAGACCCGGACTCGGCGCTGCACGAATCCTGCGTCACATTGCGTGCCGCGGGTGCATCGCTGCTTGCGCGCGCGCAGGCGGATGGCAAGGCTCGCGCCGACCTGGATGGATCGGCGCTTTTCGACCTCATCGCCGCGCTGGCATGGCTAAGGGAACAACCGTCGCACGCCGCGCGCGCCGATCACATCTTCGACGTGATTTCGGGGGCGATCCTGACGCGTAAAGAGGGCCTGACGCGTTTGCTAAGCTAGCTGCCATGAAGCGCCTTTCCCTGTTCGCCACGAAAATCCGCGCGTTCCTTGGTACGTGCCTCCTGTTTGCCGTGGTGCTTGCCGCTATGTCACCGGCCTGGGCCAGGCACATCCATGGGCAGCCTTCCGAAGGCCTCGCGGACGCGACGGTGCTCATCATCCGGCATGCGGAGAAGCCGGAGCGGGGCAGGGAACTGAACGACGATGGCTTCGAGCGCGCGCGACGCTACGTCGGGTTTTTCAGGCAGTTCTCCGTCGACCATGAGCGGTTCCGCGCGGACGCGCTCTATGCCTCGGCAGACTCACGCGACAGCGAGCGCCCGCGGCTCACGATCACGCCTCTCAGCCAGGCATTGCGGCTGCCGATCGACCAGCGGTTCTCCGACAGCCAGACGAAAGGCCTGGCGCATGCGTTGCGCAATGAGGCGCACGGAAGGCAGATACTGATCTGCTGGCACCACGGAGAAATCCCGAAGTTGCTTCGCGACCTGGGCGCTGATCCCGATCCGTTGCTGAGGGGCGACCACTGGCCGAGCCACGTGTTCGACTGGGTCGTGGTACTGCAGTACGACCACGAAGGCCGCCTCGCGCAAGCCCGGGTCGTCCCGGAAGACCTGATGCCCGGCGATCGGTAGGCATCCGGTAACGAGCGGGTTTTGGTAGGAGCGCCTTGCGCGCGACATCTTTCGCGACAACCGACAATATCTCGCGCGGCAACCCGCACGATGTCGCGAAAAGATGTCGCGCGCACGGCGCGCTCCTACACGCACGGCTGTAGTGGTCAAGTTTTCCTAGACACCCACGTAGGAGTTCGTTGCCGGCGTCGGCATGGCGACGTTACCCTTCGTGGCGACGGGGCGGATGCCAGGTGGCCTGTATGACGAAGGTGTTACTTGCATCCGGCAGGCACTGGCCCGATGTACGCTGGCACATCCATTGCGCAGGAACGATGCCATGAGCCGATCCATGCTGATCCCCGGCCCCAGCCATCCGCTGGCCATCGAACCGGCGAACCGTCGCGTTACGGTGTCGCAGGGTCCGACCCTGCTGGCGGACACGACTGCTGCCCTGCAAGTTCGCGAGTCCACGTACCCGGCGGTATTTTACGTGCCGCGCGATGCGTTCGACATGGCGCTCTTCGAGCGCAGCACGACGACGAGTTACTGCCCTTACAAGGGCAACTGTTCGTATTTCAGCTTGCGCGGCGCGGGGGAGGCGGGCAAGGACATCGCATGGACTTACGAAGAGCCGTACCCGGCCGCCGCTGCCCTTTCGCATCACCTGGCGTTCTATCCGGACAAGGCCGTCGTGAAGGTCATCACCTGAGCGGCGCTATGATGCAAGCCGTCCCCTTTGCCGCATTCCGAAGCCAGACCAGACCATGAATCTCCGTACCGCGATCGTTGCTGCCCTCCTGGCCATTCCCGCCAGTGTCCTCGCGGTAACGCCCGCCCCCGGGCCGGCAGCGCCGCCGGGCCCGGCTGGCCAGACCACCCCGGTAAAGCCGCTGGTCCTGGTGCCGACCTCGGATCAGATACAGGCCTCGAAGTTGGCTTCCGAGTTCCTGGAGCGGTTCCACTATCACCCGGTGGCGTTCGACGCGGCCTTCTCGGCGTCGGTCCTCGATCTTCTGGTCAAGACACTTGACCCCTCGCGCTCCTACTTCACGACCGGCGACCTGGCGCAGTGGGCGCCGCTGCGCAGCACGCTAGCCACCGATCTCAGGCAGGGCAATGTCGCGCCGGCCATGGCGCCCGTGAACCGTTACCTGCAGCGTGCCGCCGAGGACATCCGCTACGAGCAGACGCTGCTGGCCGACGGGTTCGATTTCTCGGCGAAGGAATCCGTGGATATCGACCGCAAGGCGGCACCCTGGCCCACATCGGACGATGAACTGCACGACCTCTGGCGCAAGAACGCCAAGGACGACTGGCTACGCCTGAAACTGGCAGGTGAGACCGACAAGGCCATCCGCACGACGTTGTCGCGCCGTTACGCAAGCACGCTCCGGCGCCTGCAGGAAACGACGCCGTCGGACGCGTTCGAGATTCTGATGACCGCGTGCGCCAATTCGACGGACCCGCATACCGATTACTTCGTCCCGCAGACGGCTTCCGAATTCGCCTCGGAAATGTCGCTCTCGCTCGAAGGCATCGGCGCTTACCTGCGCGAACACGAAGACGCCATCGAAGTGACGGAGCTGGTCCCCGGCAGCCCGGCGACCAAATCAGGCCAGATCCACGTCGGCGACCGCATCGTCGGCGTGGGGCAGGGCAAGGCAGGTGCATTCACCGATGTCATCGGCTGGCGGAGCGAAGACGTCGTCACGCTCATCCGTGGCAAGGCAGGGAGCACGGTGCGCCTCGAACTCGCACCCGCCGGCACGGTGGGGGACACGAACCTGAAACACGTCTCCATCGTGCGCCGGAAGGTGTCGATGGAGGACCAGGCGGCGAGCTCCACCGTCGTGCATTCCGTCGACAAGGGCGTGTCCCGTACGGTCGGCATCATCACCGTGCCCTCGTTTTATGAAGATTTCGACGCCTACCGTGCGGGCGATCCGAAGTACCGCAGCCTCACGCGCGACGTCGCAGGCATGCTCGTCGACTTCAAGGCAAAACACGTAGACAGCGTCCTGCTCGACCTCCGCGACGATGGCGGTGGTTCACTCGATGAAGCGGCCGGCCTGTCCGGGCTGTTCATGGGCGAGGGTCCGGTGGTGCAGGTTCGCAATGCCCACGGCGACGTCGAAGTGCAGGACGCGCCGGAAGAGCCTGCCGTCTGGACCGGCCCGATGGGTGTGCTGGTCAACCACGGTTCGGCGTCGGCGTCCGAGATCTTTGCGGCTGCCATCCAGGATCGCGGCCGCGGCCTGATCATCGGCGAGCGCACCTTTGGCAAGGGCACCGTGCAGAACCTGCAGGATCTGTCGAAGTACAGCGCCGACCCGAAGCAGGGGCTCGGGGAACTGAAGATGACCATCGCGGAGTTCTTCCGCATCAACGGCACGAGCACGCAGCTGGCGGGCGTGACCCCTGACGTGGCGTTCCCCGACCAGGGGAACGAGGCCCTGTTCGGCGAGTCGAGCTACGACAATGCGCTGCCGAACTCCCGCATCGCGGCCGTGCCCTTCGACAGAAGCGAGGCGCTGGCTACGCGCATTGCCGACTTCAGGAAAGACCACGAAGACCGCATTGCGCATTCGGAGCGCTGGGCGCTCATGCTCGACGAACTCAAGTCATTCCAGAAATCCATCGCGATCAAGTCGGAATCGCTGAATTTCGCCGAACGCAAGGCATCGCGCGATGCGGATATCGCCGCAGCGAACAGTCTGCGTGACCGACGCAGGGCTATCGACAAGAAGGAAGGCGTGACGAACGACACCGATGACGCCGACGCCGTGAAGGGCGACGACGGCCTGGTGGCGACCGAACGAAAGCTGCCGGCGCACTCGCCTTCCGACAAGGTCAACCCGGCGACCGATGCCCAGGTGCAGGAAGCTGCCCAGATCGTGGGTGACGAGGCGCCTGCCTCGCCGTCCATGCCGGTTGCGCAGGGCTAGCCTGCATGCAGCAGAACGAGGATCGCGCGCTGACGGTCCACGCCGACGCCGAAGGCGCCCGGCTCGTGTCTCGCGGATTCAACGACACCGCGCTCCATGATCGCGCGATCAAGGCATGCCGGGCGGCATGCCTCGTACCGTAAACCGACGTTCCAGGACAGGAATCCCCATGAAGTGCAGGATCCCACTGGCAAGGCAGCGGTCGTGACGGGCTCGGCCGCCGACATTTCCGCGACGCTCCTGGCGCTTCTGCAAAAGCGGGAACCGACGTCGTCCATCTGCCCCTCCGACGTCGCGCGCGCGCTGGCCGGCGAGGAATCGGAGTGGCGCGCCCTGATGCAGCCCGTGCGCGACGTGGCCGCAGCGCTGGCACGCAAGGAAGTCATCGTGATCACGCAGGGGAAGCAACAGGTGGATCCTGCGAACGTAGATCAGGGGCCGATACGTCTGCGACGCGGGCCGGCGTTTCCAGCGGGATAGGCTTGGTGGGGGAAAAGCGACTTGCCTTCTTAGCTGCGGGCAAGCGCGCGCTCAATGGCAGCGGCCAGCGCAAGCACGCTGAACGGCTTGATGATCTTCACGGCGGCCTTCGGAGCATCGCTGACGTTTTCCTTCGGGTCCGACAGCATCACCACTACCGGTAAGTTCGGGTTGGTTTCCCTCGCCTCGGCAAGATAAGCGCCCATGTGGTCTTCGCCGGGTGCGGGCACCGCTGCAACGAGGCAATCGACCTGCCCGTGGCTTGCGGCAAGGGCGGCCCCGCCCACATGCGTTCCAGCGACCGCCACCTCGAAGCCGCGCTGCCGCAGGCAGTCTGCCACGGTGAGGGCCAGCGGGTGGTGCGGCTCGACGACGATGGCAAACCCGGGCCTGGACTCGTCTTTCATGGGCTGTCCGTTTTTATGAGGGGAGGTGCCGCACCCATCATACGTAGTTGAGGAAAGGGCTGTCGAACCGACGGGGAGAGGGCGCCACCGTTCTTCTTGATAACGGCTTTCCAGGGACACGCACCTAGAGGTTGATCAATGCAGAGATTGCCATTAAATCAGCGCGGTGCTTCGGTACCGAGGGGGCTACAATCTCTGCGCCTATCTTGAGGGCTATGCCTTTCATCACATCGGTAGCGGTGAAGCTTCGTGACATGGCGTCGCTCAGCCCCTTGACCAGGCTGGCGAGCTCAGTGTGTGATTTGCTTGACACCTTCATGGACAGACGCCGCTTCGGCATGCTTTGGCCGGGCGGTACGAGCGCTTCCCTGATGTAAGGCCCAAGGTCGTCGAGGGCGTCTTTGCCGGTTGCCATGCGGTGTACGTAATACATGAGCAGCGGCTTCCGAAACTCGGATGTTGCGCCCGCGTCGATCCTGTAACTCGCCGCATCAAGCATCTCGACATAAACAGCAGGGACGTTGAATTCGAGCGACCTGAGGGAATCCCGCCGCGCGTCGCGGATCATCGGCGTGGACTGCGGTGGGATGACGATGATCCGCTCGCAGACAGGGCAGACCCCCGAAAGAATGCCCTTTACATCCCCGATTCCGTCACTGAAGGGTACATCCCGATATGCGAACGTGGCCTCGACTCGTCCGTCAAGATCGCAGACTGCACGGACGCGATCACCTGCCCTGAAGAAATGCATTGAGCCTCCTAAGGATGCACGCTGATAAACATGACATGGGGAGCCTCGAAGTAGAACTTAAGATAGTACCCACCGGTCCTGATGACGTGCATGGCTATCGAGCTGTCACGATGGTGAGGCGATGACGAGTACTGATCGCCACTACTTCTCTTCAGTAGCGCTACGACATCGAGTGCCGATACACGGCCCATCGCGAGATGATTTTTCACATCGATGTCGCCACGCGCTTCATGAAGAAATGTCCCTGAGAGCAGATGCGCGATCGCTCTGCGACGGATGGAGGTGAAGCCCAACGAGGCCATAGTATACGATAATCCTCGTATGGCTGGTCCGGGCTGCAGGCGTGGGGATGGCTGCGCCACGCCAGACGGCAGTCTCGATGGTGCTTATGCTGGCGTGCGGTCACCATCGGGCTTCGGCATGGATGCGTGCGGGGCGATGGAGGATCGCGCGGAAGCCTTTGCTAACCGTTGGTGGCAAGATCCGTGTCGTAGCCACGGATGGGAACGATGGGAAACGCAACATCCGCATCACGCGTCTCAATGCCACCTATGCACCCCCGCCGCTTCCTCCAGGTCGACGTCTTCAGTTCGCATGCCCTGCGCGGCAATGCCCTCGCCGTGGTCCTCGACGGCGAAGGCCTCGATACCGCCACCATGCAGCGCTTCGCCGCGTGGACGGCACTGGCCGAAACCGTTTTCCTGTTGCCGCCGACAACGACAGGGGCCGACTATCGCGTCCGTATCTTCACCAGCCGCGAGGAGATTCCCTTTGCGGGTCATCCGAGCGTAGGCGCGGCGTATGCCGCGTTGCATGCAGGCATCCTTCCGGAAGCGCGCGGCAGGTATGTGCAGGAGTGCGGAGCGGGCCTGCTGCAGGTTTCCGTACAAGGGGAAGGCGCCGGGCGCGTCGTCAGCATCCAGGCGCCTGACGCGTTGCTGGAGAACACGCCAGCCGGCCTCCGGGCGACCGTGGAAGCGGCACTGAGTGTGTCGCTATCTGGTCCGCCGCGGCCGGTCGTGAACGGTCCTCGCTGGATCGTCTGCGATCTCGAAGACGGCTCGCAGGTGAGGGCACTCAGGCCCGACATGCGCGCACTGGCCGCCCTTATCGATGACATGAAGGCGCTGGGCCTCTGCGTCTTCGGAAAGGAGCACGACGGCACGGCCGACATGGCTGTCCGGGCGTTCTGCCCCAGTGACAGCCTTCCCGAAGATCCCGTGACCGGGAGTGCCAATGCTGCCATCGCGGCCCTCCTGTACGTTACCGGCGGCCTCGCCCGTTATGGCATGAGCCACGCTGGCGCGCGGGCCTACCGCGCCAGCCAGGGGCGCGAGGTGGGCTACGACGGGTATGTCGACGTCACGGTGTCGGCGGCCGGAGGCGTCACCATCGGGGGCGCCTGTTCCATCGTGATCGAGGGCACGGTGCACCTCTGATACACAGCGCACCTTGTCAGGCTTGGGGTTTCACCGGGAGTCTTCCCAATGCGCTGCTACAAGACGACGGGTCACGAATCCCCCGCACTGACGGTCGCCGAAGCGCCCGATCCGACACCGAAGTCCGGCGAAGTGATCGTCGATCTGCCCTGGGCGCCGATCACCTCATCAACTACCGGACGACACCGAAGTGGGCGGCCGAGGTGATCCGCCTGACGGATGGCATCGGTGCCGATCTCGCCGTGGACGTCGCGGGTCCCGCTACGTTGAACGACACGCTGGAAGCAACCCGCCCGGGTGGGCGCATCTCACTGATGGGCGTGTTGACCGGCTTCGATGGTCCCATCAATACCGGCGCGATCCTGCGGAAGCGGATCACGCTGCAGGGTATCTACGTGGGTTCCGTCGATACCCTGCGCGCGGTGACGAAGATCGCGATCAAGCCGCAGGTGGATCACGTGTACGACTTCCATGATGCGGAGAAGGCGTACCAGAGCCTGCGATCCGCCAGTCATTTCGGCAAGCTCGTGATCCGCATCGGGCAGTGACGTGTGTCGGGCGGTGACATGTACCGGGCAGTGACGCGCATCGGCCCGCGAGGCGCGTCAGGCAAGGAGACACATCGGGCAGCGCACCGGTCAGTGGCTGTTGAGTGTCGTCAATGCTTCGTCGAAGCGGTTTTCCTTCTCTGCATTGCGCAGGAAATACACGCGCTTCACCAGCACCTCGGCCGGGGTTGGCTGGCTCTGTAGAAGGGCCAGTACCTCGTCGGCGAACTCGGGCAGCGGCATGTAACCTTCGCGCGTGTCCTGGCCGGGCGTGAGGCTCGTCTGCACGGCAGGCGGCACGATCTCGATGACTTCGACCTTGCCTTTCAGCGCAACGCGGAGGGCCACGGTATACGAATGCAGGCCGGCCTTGGTCGCCGAGTAGGTCGGCGTCGGCACGAGCGGCACGTACGCCAGGCCCGAGGTGTTGTTGATGATCACGGCATCGGGCTGGGTCACGAGGTGGTCGACGAGGGCGTTGATCAGGCGGATAGGGCCGAGCAGGTTGGTGGTGATCGTCTCTTCCGCATCGGTCAGGTCACGGGCGTGGTCGAGTTTCTCCATGCGCATGATGCCGGCGTTGTTGACCAGCACGTTCAGGGCGGGATGGTCGGTGACGATTTTCCGTGCGAAGGCATCGATCGAGGCCTGTGAGCTGATGTCCAGCTCGACCGGCACGATGTTGGCCCGCCCTTCGGCGGCCTTCTGCAGTACGTCCAGGCGGCGACCGGCGATGATCACCGTGTTCCCTGCATCGTGCAGGCGGTGGGCGAGTGCCTGGCCAATGCCGGAGCCGCCGCCGGTGACGAGGATCGTGTTCTTCGAGGTCTTCATGGGAGTGACTCCGGTAGGTGAGTAAGTCCACTTTATGTGCGATGCTCTCCATTGGAAAGAAGGTACTGCAAAGAGCCATACCCACCAGAAAGAGAGTGTAGACATGAGAAGGCCTGTACCGGATCCCTACATCGAGGCGCGCCGCCGGGACCCGGTGCCCGACGACATCGATCCCGCCATTGAGGTGCTGGTCCACGACATCATCGGGAAGGTCGCCGATAAGTGGACCATGCTGATCCTTGAAACCCTGCACGAGCATGGCGTGCTGCGTTTCACGCAGCTCAACCGTGAAATCGGCAGCATCAGCCAGAAGATGCTCACCCAGACACTTCGGCAGATGGAGCAGGACGGCCTGATCGTGCGCACCGTGCACCCCGTCATCCCGCCCCACGTCGATTACGCGCTCACGGCACTCGGCGAAAGCCTGGGCGCGGCGTTCTGCGGCGTCTGGATCTGGGTCGAAAGCCACCACGCCGAGATCCTGAAAGCCCGCGAGGCGTTCGCTGCCCGAAACGCCTGACCGGCTGAGCGCCCGCCCGCCCGGACGACCGCCTGTTTGCCCGACCGCCGCGCATTCGCGACTCCTGCGCACGCCCGACTCCTGCGCAGGCGCGACTCCCGCGTGGGAGCGCGCCGTGCGCGCGACATGTGTTGGGGCCGTGCGCCCGGTTGCACGCGTGTATGTGGGGTCGTGTCGCGAAAAGATGTCGCGCGCGGGGCGCGCTCCTACCCGGCCTCGTGCTCTTTTGATCTTGTGCGATCAAAGGATCATTTTCTTGATGCTGACCTAAATAACTATAAGAAACATCCATATACAACGTGATGGCCGGCAATTAGCCCCATCCGACGCCGATTTCTGCTGCACCGCAGCGTGATTCTCTTCCTACTAGCGCGTCAAATCGCCCCAGTCGGCGGTGAAACGATGAACAAATGATCAGATTGCAACATTCGTTCAAGGAATCTCCGCCCACGACCCAAACAGCGGCCATCTGCCGCCCGTGATCGCGTGACCTACCTTGAAGCGGGGATTCCCATGAAATCCAAGATCGTTTTTGCCCTGGCCGCCAGCGTTGCCGTGCTCTCTGCCTGTAGCGGTTCCAAAGACTCGGGTTCGACGGCTGCGGCCGGCGATGCCGGCGCCAAAACCGGCAAGACCAGCTACCGCTTCGTGGTCGTCCCCAAGGTCGTCCACCCGTGGTTCGACAAGGTCAATGATGGCGCCAAGCAGGCGGCCGCCGATATCGAGAAGCTCACCGGTGCCAAGGTAGAGATCCAGTACAGCGCGCCGCAGAAGGCCGACGTGGTCGAGCAGAACCAGATGCTCGAGAGTGCGATCGCCACCCATCCGGACGGCATCGTCATGGATCTGCTCGACGCCAAGGCGAACCGTGCCGTGATCGAGGAAGCCGTGAGCCAGAAGATCCCGGTCGTGATCTTCGACTCCATCGCGCCGGAAGGCATGCACCTCACCAGCATCGGCAGCGACTTCTGCGCACAGGCCAACATGGCTTCCGAGCGCCTCGTGAAGATGCTCGACGGGCAGGGCGAAGTCGCCATCATGATGGGCGTGCCGACGGCACCGAACCACGCGATGCGCGCCGAGTGCCACAAGAAGACCTTCGAGAAGTACCCGGGTATCAAGGTCGTCGCCACCGGCGTGGACAACGACAACATCGAGACGGCGCAGAAGCAGGCCTCGGCCATCATGCAGGCGCATCCGAACCTCAAGGGCTGGGTCGCCAGCGATGCCGCCGGCCCCGTGGGTATCGGCCAGGCCATCAAGGAATCCGGCAAGACCGGCCAGACGAAGATGGTCGGCATCGACAACCTTGCCGAGGTCATCGGCCTGATCAAGGACGGCACCGCCGATTCCTCGTCGTCGTCGCGCCCTGAAATGCAGGGTTACTGGTCGGTGATCAGCGCCTGGCAGCAGGCCAACGGCGCCCCGGCACCGGATCACATCGATACCGGCAACGTGATGATCACGAAAGACAACCTTACCAGCTACTAACCAGAGGTCCGCCGGCATGGCTTTTTTGCAAGCACAGCGCATCGGACGCAGTTTTCCCGGGGTAGTGGCCCTGGACGATGTCACGCTGGATCTCGAACTCGGCAAGGTGCATGTGCTTGCCGGCGAGAACGGTGCGGGCAAGTCGACCCTGGTGAAGATCCTCACCGGGGCCGATCAGCCCAGCGAAGGCAGCATCCTGATCGACGGGAAGAATCCCGCCGAGCAGCGCGCGCTGTTCGAGCAGATTGCCTATGTGCCGCAGGAACTGAACCTGTTCCCGAACATGACCGTGGCTGAGAACCTGTTCCTGCCCTTCGCCCGCGCCGGCCTGGGTGGTCTCACCCTGCGCCGTCGCGAGATGATCGAGCAGGCGAGGGCACACCTCGCCCGCTTCAAGATCGGCGCTCGGCCCGATCAGCTGGCCGGAAGCCTCTCGGTGTCCGACCAGCAGCTGCTGCAGATCGCCCGCGCCTGCACCAACCGCGAACTCAAGATACTGATCCTCGACGAGCCGACGTCTTCCCTGACGTCGACCGAAGTGGAGCGGGTCTTCCAGGTCGTGGAAGATCTTCGTGCGTCTGATCATGGAATCGTTTTCATCTCGCACAAGATGGAAGAGATCTTCCGCATCGGCGACGAAGTGACGGTGCTGCGCAACGGCAAGCACGTGGGGCATTGCGCGTTGTCCGAGATCGACGAGGGCGGCCTGCTGCACCTGATGAGCGGTGAGGAAGTGCGCACCGACCAGTCGTTCCAGCCGGAAGGTACGGAGGGTGAGGTGCTGCTCGACGTCAGGGGCATGAGCGGTCCGCGTTTCAACGACATCTCGTTCCAGCTGCGTCGTGGCGAGATCCTCGGTTTCGCCGGCCTCGTCGGGGCAGGGCGCTCCGAGCTGATGCAGGCGATCTTCGGTTTCCTTCCCGCGAAGGCGGGCGAGGTGACGCTGAAGGGCCAGCCCTGGAAACTCGGCGACACGCATTACTCCGTGTCGCACGGCATGGTGTACCTCTCGGAAGAACGCAAGCTGCACGGGATCCTTCCCAACCTCAGCCTGCGCGAGAACATCGGCATCTGCCTGTTCGACGAAACCGCACCGTCGGGCGTAATCCGCAGCGCCACCGAAGACGCCGGCGTCGACCAGATCGTCCGCGACTACGCGATCAAGACCAGCGACGCCGAGAAGAAGATCGCCTTCCTCTCCGGCGGCAACCAGCAGAAAGCGATCATCGGCCGCGCGATGCGGCTGAATCCCGCGATTCTTATCTTCGATGAGCCGACCAAGGGCATCGACGTACGTACCAAGACCGAGATCTACAGGATGATGAAGGCGCTGGCCGAAAAGGGCACCGGCATCATCCTCGTCTCGTCTGAAATGACCGAACTGATCGCCTGCGCCAGCCGCATCCTGACCATGCACGAAGGCAAGCTGAGCGGCGAGTTCATTACCCGAGAAACCGACAAGAAAACGCTGGTGAAAGCGATCGTCAGCGCAGAGGAAGCATCCCATGTTGCTTAAGGCTTTGACCCGTATCTTCGCCAATCCCCTGAGTGGCGTACTCGCCGCGCTGGTGATCATCTTCATTGGTTCGTCGCTCATCTCGGGCAACTTCCTCAGCCCGTACAACATGACCATCATCGCCCGTGCCATGGCGTTCGTGGGCCTGGTGACGATCGGGCAGGCGATGTTGATGACGCTGGGCGAACTCGATCTTTCGCTCGGTGCGATTGGCGGCCTGTGCGGCGTGATCGGTGGCCTCCTCATGGTGAACCTGGGCCTCAACCCCTACCTCGCCTTCGCCATCGCGCTGGTGCTCGGTGCCGTGCTCGGCCTGCTCAACGGCCTGCTGGTGACGCTGCTGCGTCTTCCGTCGCTGGTGCTCACCATCGGCATGGCCGGCGTGTATGGCGGCCTCAACCTGGTGATCACCAAGGGCGTCGCCATCACGGACATCCCGACGGCCATCGCCGTGCTGGGTCGTGGCGTGTACTTCGGTATCCCGGTGCCCTTCATGATCATGGCGGTGATGCTCGCGGTAGCGATGTTCGTCACGCAGAAGACCCCGTTCGGTCGCTACATGTACGCCATCGGCAACAACAACGCCGCGGCGCGCATGCTAGGTGTCCGCGTGAACCGCGTGCGTGTGCTGATCTTCGGCGCAGCGGGTTTCCTCTCGGCACTGGCCGGCATGCTGATGGTCGCTCGCCTGGGCAGCGCCCAGCCGTCCATCGGCGACAGCTGGGTGCTCGCGCCCATCGCGGCAGCCGTGATCGGCGGCGTGCCGACCACCGGCGGCCTGGGTAATCCCTTCGGCGCCATCCTCGGTGCGGCCATCATCGGCATCATCGAAAACATCATCGTGCTGGTGGGCATCTCGCCTTACTGGCAGTCGGTGGTCAGCGGCGCGATCGTGGTGATCGCCATTGCATTCGACTCGATTGCACGCCGTTACCTCCGCAAAGACATCGTGACCTGAGCATCCCCGTTTAGAAGGAAGTCCCCCATGACCCGCATTTCTGGCGATCCGGAACGCTTTGCCGAAGACTCCATCCATGGCTTCTGCGATGCCTATGCCGAACTGGTCCGTCCCATCCGGGGCGGCGTGCTCCGCGCGACCGAGACACCCCGCGGCAAGGTCGCGGTGGTCGTCGGCGGTGGCGGTGGCCACTACCCGGCATTCGCTGGCTACGTGGGCGCAGGCTTCGCCGATGCCGCCGTGTGCGGTGACATATTCGCGTCGCCTTCCACGCGTTACGTGTTCGAAGTGGCGCGCGCCGCCGACCGTGGCGCGGGCGTGATCCTCGCCTTCGGCAACTACGCCGGCGACGTGCTCAACTTCGGTTTCGCGGCGGAGCGCCTGCGTGCCTCGGGCATCGACACGCGGATCCTCGCCACCACCGACGATGTCGCCAGTGCCAGCGCCGACGAGTCGGCACGCCGCCGCGGTATCGCCGGTGACCTGCCGGTCTTCAAGATCGCGAGCGCCGCGGCCGAAGCCGGCCTGTCGCTCGATGACGTCGATCGCATCGGCCAGCTCGCCAACGCGCGCACGCGCTCGTTCGGCGTCGCGTTCAGTGGCTGCACGCTGCCGGGTTCCGTCGAGCCCCTGTTCGAGGTACCGAAGGGCCAGATGGCGCTCGGCCTCGGCCTGCACGGCGAGCCGGGTATCGCGGAGCAGGCGATCGTCTCCGCGCCGGACCTGGCGAAGATCCTGACCGACAAGCTGCTTGGCGAGCGTCCGCAGGGCGCGGGCGACCGCGTCGCCGTCATGCTCAATGGTCTCGGCAGCACGAAGTACGAAGAGCTTTTCGTCCTCTGGGGCCAGATCGGCAAGCGGCTGCGCGACGCGGGCCTGCAGATCGTCGCGCCGCTCGTCGGCGAATACGCGACCAGCCTCGACATGGCCGGTTGCTCGCTGACCTTCACCTGGCTCGATGCGGAGCTGGAAACGTACTGGCTCGCGCCGGCGGAAGCCCCCGGTTTCCGTCGCGGCGTCTGCCCGCCGGCAAAGGCCGCGGCACCGCTGCCTGCCGAAGAACCGGAACAGACCGTCTGGCCCGAGGCGAGCGAAGCGTCGCAGGCCGATGGCAAGCGCGTGGCGCAGGCCCTGCGCGTCATCGCCGACACGCTGCACGACGCCGAGGAAGAGCTCGGGCGCATCGACGCACTGGCAGGCGACGGTGACCACGGGCAGGGCATGGCGCGCGGCTCGTCCGCCGCCGCACAGGCCGCCGAGCGTGCCGCGGCCGCCAACGCCGGTGCCGCCAGCGTACTGGCGACCGGTGCACACGCCTGGGCAGATCGTGCGGGCGGCACCTCCGGTGCCATCTGGGGCTTGCTGCTGTTGCAGTGGAGCCAGTCGTTCGACGACCACGAGCCGCTGGATCGCCATGCCGTGGCGCGCGGTGCGAAGGCTGCCAGCGAGGCAGTGACGCGTCTGGGCCGTGCGCGCGTCGGCGACAAGACGCTCGTCGATGCGCTCGTGCCCTTCGTCGACACGCTGGGGCGTGAAGTCGCAGCGGGTCGCGATCTGCACGAGGCATGGCAAGCTGCGGCAACGGCTTCCACCGAAGCCGCGAGCGCCACCGCCGATCTGACCCCGAAGATGGGCCGCGCCCGTACCCACGAAACCCGCAGCCTCGGCCATCCCGATGCCGGCGCCATCTCGCTCGCGCTCTGCGCTCGCAGCGTTGCACCTCTCATTACTTCCACGGAGACAAGCCATGACTGATCAAGCCACGCTCCGCATCGTCGTCGGATGCGACGATGCCGGCCTGCAGTACAAGAACATCCTGGCCGAGGACCTGCGCAAGGATCCGCGCGTCGCCGAAGTCATCGACATCGGCGTCAACGAAGGCGAAAGCACCGCGTACCCGCACATCGGCATCGAAGCCGGCAAGCTGATCGCCGCCGGTGAGGCCGACCGTGCGCTGCTGGTCTGCGGCACCGGCCTCGGCGTCGCCATCAGCGCCAACAAGGTCGCGGGCATCCGTGCCGTCACGGCGCATGACGGTTTCTCCGTCGAGCGCGCGATCCTGAGCAACGACGCCCAGGTGCTGTGCTTCGGCCAGCGCGTGGTGGGCATCGAGCTGGCACGCCGTCTGGCGCGCGAGTGGCTCGGCTACCGCTTCGATACCAGCTCGGCGTCGGCGGCCAAGGTCGCTGCCATCGGCGACTACGAGAAAACCGGCACCCACGGCAACGCATGAACGCAGAACACGCCCCTCGCTTCGATCGCCCGCGCCTCGTCGGCGTGAGCCTGAAGATGTACATGGACCACGCGCGCACGCTGTCATGGCTGGGCGAGGTGGCTACGCTGGCACGCGAGGGTCGTGCCGACGCGGTGGAACTGTTCGTGATCCCGGACTTCCTCTCGCTGTATCCGGCCGGCGACGTGCTTCGCGGCACGGACGTGAAGCTGGGTGCGCAGGATGTGTTCCAGGAAGACAGTGGCGCCTTCACCGGCGAGATATCCGCGCCGATGCTGGCGCAGGCCGGTTGCCGGTATGTCGAGATCGGCCATGCGGAGCGGCGTCGTCTCTTCGGGGAAACCGATGCGATCGTCGCGGCGAAGTCGGCGGCGGCGATACGTGCCGGCGTGATTCCCGTGCTGTGCATCGGCGAGCCGGAGCAGGGCGATCCCGCGGATGCGGTGGCGTTCTGTGCGGCGCAGCTGCAGGTCGTGTTCGATGCGATTCCGGCGGATGGCCCGTTGCTGGTGGCTTACGAGCCCGTCTGGGCCATTGGCGCCGCCGAGCCCGCAGCGCCTGCGTATATCCGTGATGTCGCGCGTGGCCTTCGTCCGCTGTTGCAGGGCCGTCCGGCACGGTTGATCTACGGCGGCAGCGCCGGCCCGGGTCTGTTCACCGAGCTGGAAGGCACCGTCGACGGCCTCTTCCTGGGTCGTTTCGCGCACGACACGGCCGCGCTGGCCACCGTGCTCGATGAAGTGAGCGCCCTGCGGTAACGGCACGCCCACGCTCGACAAGGCCAGGCACGACCCGGAAAGATCACGCCCGACATGCCATCGCGAACTCGTTACCGGTAGAGTTCGTCCCCCCGAACGCCGAATCCGCGAGCCGCCATGTCCCTCGAAGAGCTGACCCAGCTGGCAAAACTCTATTACGTCGATGGCCTGACGCAGGAAGATCTTGCGAAACGGTTTTCCATCTCGCGTATCAAGGTCGGGCGCCTGTTGAAGCGCGCGGTCGAGGAAGGCATCGTCGAGATCCGCGTGCGCCACCACCCGCGCGCCACGCAGGCGCTCGAGCAGGCCCTGATGGACCGCTTCGGTATCCAGCGGGCGATCATCTCCGTCGACCATAACGACCTGGACAGCCAGCGCGAGCTGCTGGCCGGTCTCGTGGCCAGCTACCTCGACCGCGTCATGGTCGACGGCAGCCTCGTCGCCGTGGGCATGGGCCGCAACGTCAGCGCCGTGTCGCACCACGCGGTATCGACGACGCAGCGCTCGGCGTCGTTCGTGTGCGCCATCGGCGGTTCATACCGCGGTGGCGAAGCCATGAACGCCGACCACATCTGCCGCCGCCTCGCGTCGCGCTTCGGCGGCGACAGCGAGACGCTCTACGCACCCGCCGTGATCAACGACGAGCGCACCATGCGCACGCTGCTGGAAAACGACACCGTGCGCCAGTCGCTGAACAAGGCGCAGCGCGCCGACATCGCGCTCGTCGGCGTCGGCGACATTCTCGAAGACAGCAACATGGTCCGGATGGGCTGGTTCACGCCCGAAGAGATCGCGTCAGTCCGCGCACTCGGCGCCGTCGGCGACATCATGGGCTACGACTTCGTCGACATCCACGGCCAGCCCGCCAGTACGCCGCTACAGGGTCGCGTGATCGGCCTGACACTGGCCGACCTCCTGCGCATCCCGAACGTGATCGCCATCGCGAGCGAGCCGACCAAAGTCACCGGGATCCTGGGTGCCCTCCGCACCGGCGCGATCAATACCCTGGCAACTACCCAGTCGATCGCCCAGACCGTGCTGAGCCTCGCGCAGGCTACGGAGCAACCGGGGCGGAGCTGAGGCCGTGGACGATGGCGCAGCTTTGTGACGTCACCTGGCCGCTGACAATGGCGACGCCCTTGCAAGCAACGGTAGCCGTCGCCCCGATCTGGATCGCAGAAGCATCCGACCAGGCGCTGCTATCCAAAGCAAGCAACACCCCCTTGTAGGAGCCGACCCTGTCGGCGACATCCTTTCGCGAAACCCCACCACCCGCGAGCGTCAATACCGGCGCTCCACCGGCATCGGCACCCACGTCAACCACGGCCCCGGTAACCCGAACCCGGCGCTGGTCAAACCGCACACGTGCGTCGGCCGGGCTATAGGAAAACGCCTGCGCCAACTCCGCCGCCGAGACAACCACCGGCCCGGCTGGCTTAACAGCCGCCTTTCCCCGATGCACCACCTCCACCGGCTGCGCCACAGCCCGGGTAGCCCCCTCGCCAGGCGAAGGATGCCGGCACCCGCCAACGACGAGGCTGGCGAGCACGAAAGTGAGGACGAGGGCGGGGTTGATGATGTTCATGATGTCTCCTGCCGCGCAATCTGGGGGCGGCCGGTAGGATTACCAGTGGGTGAAGGTAGAGTGTTTATCCACGGCCAGAGCCCGCCGCCGCCCACGTAGGAGCGCGCCCCGCGCGCGACATCTTTTCGCGAAAACCCCCATGTACCCGCGAAAGCTGTCGCGCGCTGGGCGCGCTCCTACGACGAGCGTAGCGGCGTACCGGAGCGTAGCGGCGTACCGGAGCGTATCGGCGTACCGGAGTGTATCGGCGTGCCGGGGCGTGTCGGCACGCCGGAGCGTATCGGGTGCCAGAGTGTGTCGGGTGCCGGAGCCTGTCAGAGCGCCGAAACATGTCGGCGCGTTGGTATATGGAAGGATTGCGCAAAATTGCGTCGGCGTGGGCTCCGCCTACAGACAACTTCAACGTGGCCTGATAGCGTGTCTTCGTTGCCTGCGGTATGGCTATCAACGCATCGCAGGTAACCATCGCTTCATCGCGGTGTAAGCGCAGGCCGGGGTGCCTAGGAACACGCCCGACCTGCTGACCCTAACCAAAGCGGAAGTTTAGTTATGGCTGTGACCGATCATACGGCACCGATGTGCCCGTCGCGCTTTTGCGACAACGCCCCCAGCGCCCACCTGAGCCCCCACAGGCCCCTGAAACCGGGTTAAAGCGCGGCGGCGCCCGCAATCCACCTGTTTTCTGACATGCCGTAACCATCCGGCACGGGCTGTTTCGCCCGTAGAAAGGGAACGCGGGCGCCTTTCGAACCTTGCCAACCATGCCGTCGGATGACCCGGCACGGGCATTCGTGGGAGCGCAGGTCCGTGTGATCTGCCGGGCGTCGTGTTCGAGCACGGCGCTCTGCATTTACGCGGATGCGATGAGAAAAGGATCAAAGACGATGGACGATAAAACGGACTACTGGACGCTGGGTAGCGGAAGCTTCGGCATCAACCTGCAAGCGAATTCGGACGATCTGCTCAGTGATGCCAACGAGTGGTTCGAATGCGCCAAGGCGCTGACGGACCTGCTGACGGCATCGATGCAGGATGGCCAGTTCCCCGACCGCCGCCGTGCGATCTTCGCGCTGACGGCCATCAGGACCCTGGTGCACATGGGTTCGCAGTGTGCGGTGCATGCGCACGAGCGCATGAGCCGATGCGAGCTGTAGAACCCTCGACGGAACATGTGTGGGAGCGCGCCCTGCGCGCGACATCTTTACGCGACAACGTCCCAAATTCTTCGCGAAAAGATGTCGCGCGCGGGGCGCGCTCCTACGGGAGGGCGGTGGTTTTTTGGGCGGCGGTCAGGTGCGCGAGGACGTCGGCTTCGGGGGTCTTGTCCTTTAGGCTGTAGGTCAGCGCATAGGCGTGCCTGGCGGTATCGGGTGAGGCGGGATCGAACACGTGGATCATGAAGCGCCTGTCGTCGCGGTCGATGAGCTGCCCGTCGTAGGGGTGCGCGTGGGTCGTCAGGTCATGCCAGAAGCTGATCGCCGTCTGTGGTGAATCATCGAACGCGCGCTCGTAGCGGTTGAGAACGATCATGGGGTTCGGCGATTCGGGCTCGCTCAGCACGACGCGGCGCACATGAAGTTCGGCCTTGTCGCTTTCCATCGTCCAGCCGGGCTCGACGGCCAGCTCGGTCTGCTTGTCGAGCGGCACCGCGCTGGCCGGCCAGTCGGCCTTGATGCCGTCGACCGACAGGCTGACCATGTCCGGCTGTTGCTTGAAGGATGCGCCACGCAGGACGGTGGCCGGTGTGCCGGGCATGCTTCCGGCGAGGAACGAGCTCCACTGCGCGAGCGTGCCGTGGTAAGCGATGTCCAGCAGGTCGGCCATGGAGCGGGCCTGGGCCGACGACTCCGTCTTGAAACGCGCCGGCGTGAAGCGGAGCATCCCCGATGCGCCGTCCGGCATCGGCGTGCTCGTGACCACGATATCGACGTTGAGGAAAGGCATGGCGAAGGCGTCCGTATGCCACGTGCGGCCCTGCCGATCGGTAAAGGTCTCGCTCGACAGCGGATCTCCGAGTGAGCGGATCTTGATCTTGTCTTCGCCGATGGTGCGCGTGACGTTGCCGAGCTGCAGCAACTGCTCCATGACCGCGCGGCCGCCCGCGTTGAGCCCCGGCTTGTCGGCTTCGGAATGGATATGCCACACCATCGAACCGCCGGCCATGCTCTGGTTGATGTAACCCTTGTCAGCCGTGGCCGTGTGCGTCGCGCGAGGCTCCTCGCGCACCCACGTGCCGTTGCTGCCCTGCGCCACGAGCGCGGGAAGGCTGCCGCTCCAGGGGCTGCGGACCAGAAGTTCGTGCGAGCCGGTACCGGCGGGAAACAGTGTCGCGCCATGTGCCGCATGCCAGGCATCGGCCGCTTCGCTGGTGGCGGCATTCATGATCTGCGCGACGCGTGTATTGAACGCCGCGACAGCCATCGGTAGCGGAATCGTTCCGCGCACGCGCCCGCTGTACATCTCACTCGAATAGGGCGGCTTGTAGTGATCGCGGGAATCGATGGTCGCTTCCTTGTCCGAGGCATCGAGCACGCGTGCGATCGGCAGTGCGAAATTCAGGTTCTCATTGGGCGACTTGCGCAGCACCACGCCGATGACCTTGCCCTTCTCGTCGACCAGCGGCCCGCCGCTGTTGCCGGGTGACGCGGGTGCGGAGAAGCGCATCCATTTCCAGCGGCCCTGTTCTTCTTCGGGCGTGTCGGAGGTGTAGAGGCCGTCGCGCAGCACGACGCCGGTGCCCAGCGCATTGCCGACGGCGAAGACGCTTTCGTTCTGCGCCGGTTTGCGCTCGGGTTCCAGTGGCAGGACCTTCGGCGCATCGACCAGCGTGAACTCGACGAAGTCTTCCTGTGGCGAGAAGCGGACGACCTTGTCGATGGTGAAGACGTGGCCCTGTTCGTTGCGCAGGGCCAGCGGCCCCGTGAGGCTGTCGATACCTTCGAAGAAGACGTGTCCGGCGGTGACGAAGCGCCCGTCACCGATGGCGAACGCCGTGCCCAGCGACTGGTATTTATCGGTGCGTTCCTGGAACGGTATCTCGTCGAGGGGCAGGGACTTCTCGTAAACCACCTTGCTCTCGTCCGCCTTGGCGGCGACGACCTCGAAGGTCGCGGCGCGCACGCGCGGCAGCAGCGTCGGGTCGAGGGTCGCGGCACTCGCCGTCGCGACCACCGTCGGTGCCAGTGCCAGGACGATAGCGCCGGCCAGCGGCCACTTCATCAGAACAGCCATGTTCGACTTCCTTGGGGGGATGGCCGAAGGGTATGCGAACGCAGCGAGAGGCAGAAGATGGCAAGTTCCTGCGAATCAGGGACCCTGTGGGAGCGCGCCCCGCGCGCGACATCTTTTCGCGATGCGGCTGGGCTGTAGTGGTAGGGCTGTGGTGGGAGCGCGCCCTGCGCGCGACGTCTTTTCGCGATGTGGCTGGGCTGTGGTGGTAGGGCTGTGGTGGGAGCGCGCCCCGCGCGCGACATCTTTTCGCGATGCGGTGGGGGGCATGCATGGCCTTGGGGGTCTTCGCCTCAACACATGTCGCGCGCAGGGCGCGCTCCCACAGGGCGCGCTCCCACAGTGCGTACTCCCACTTGGCGCGCTCCCGCATGTCAGGCTAGCAGGGTCATGATCCGGGTGATCGCTGCATCGAGGGATTTCAGCGATACGCCATCGCGGGCCAGGGTGGACATGCCGAGCAGGAAACCGTCCAGCGCCGCCGTGGCTGCTTCGGCGTCCAGTGTCGGGGGGAAATCGCCGCTCGCCTTGCCGCGCTTGATGCAGCGGAGGATATCGGCACGATCCCGCGCCCGTGCGGCACGCGGGGCCGTGTTGATATCGACGTTCTCGGGCGAGCAGGCGCCCATGACGGCAAGGGCGACCATGCAGCCGCGGGGGTGGCTACGTTCCGACTGCATCTTTGCGGAACGACGCAGTGCGTTTTCGATCGCCTCGCGTGGCGGGAGGGAGGTATCCCTCAGGGGCGCCATGACCTGGCCGTGCGTGGCGAGATACAGCTCGACCGATTCCTGGAAGAGGCCCGCCTTCGAGCCGAAGGCGGCATAAAGGCTGGGCGACGAGATGCCTCCGCCTATGGCGGCCTTCAGGTCGCTGAGCGACGTGGACTCGTAGCCACGCTCCCAGAAGAGAAGCATGGCCTGCCTCACTGCTTCGCCGCGATCGAAGGCGCGCGGTCGCCCCATCTGTGCCATCGGATCATCTCCGTTCGATGACATAAATACTACTCGATACAAAAGTCGTTGACCAATGCCGGGCAGGCCCGTACATTCATATCAATCGATATATATGTCGTCCGACGGATTACCATCATGCGCGAAACGTTCGATGCCTCTCCTTCCGGAGAACGTCCTGCACGCCAGCGACAGACGAGCCAGGAACGACCGGACCAGGAACAGCCGGACCAGGAACAGCCGGACACCGAACCGACGGGCCATGACGTGGAGCGTCCGCTTCCCATGGCGGCCTTGCTCGCCCTCGCCATGACCGGCTTCACGTGCATCGTCACCGAGACGTTACCTGCAGGGCTTCTTCCGCAGATCAGCGAGGGCCTCGGCGTCGCACCGTCCGTGGCGGGGCAGTCCGTGACGGCGTACGCGGTCGGATCGCTGGTCGCTGCGATTCCCCTGACGGTCGCCACGCAGTCCTGGCGCCGGCGCCGCGTGCTGCTGCTCTCCATCGTGGGCTTCCTCGTGTTCAACACGCTGACGGCGTGGTCATCGAGCTTTGTCCTGACGCTGGTCGCACGCTTCTTTGCCGGTGCCGCCGCGGGTCTCGCGTGGAGCCTGCTTGCCGGGTACGCGCGGCGGATGGTGTCGGTGGCGCAGCAGGGCAAGGCCATGGCGATCGCCATGGTGGGGACGCCGGTGGCGCTCTCGCTGGGCGTGCCGCTGGGTACGTGGCTGGGTGGTGCGATCGGCTGGCGTTCGGCGTTCGGCACCATGTCGGCGCTGACGCTAGTGCTCATCGCGTGGGTGCTCCTCAAGGTGCCGGATTTTGCAGGGCAGCGCGGTGCGGGCATGCCTCGCCTTGGCAAGGTGCTTCGCATTCCCGGCGTGCTGCCCGTGCTTGGCGTGGTCATGGCCTGGATGGTCGCCCACAACATTCTTTACACGTACATCGCGCCGCTGTCCCGTCCGTCGGGACTCCTGCCTGAGATCGGCGGCCTGCTGCTTGCGTTCGGGCTGGCCGCGCTTGCCGGCATCTTCATCACGGGTCGCACGGTGGACCATGCGCTCCGTCGTTCGGTGATCGCCAGCCTTGCTGCGTTTGCAGCGACCGCGCTCGTCCTTTCGGTGGCGATCGATCGCACTGGTGTGGTCTGGGTGGCTGTGGTGGTCTGGGGCATCACGTTCGGCGGGGCGGCGACGCTGCTACAGACGGCGCTGGCGGATGCGGCGGGTGACGCGGCGGATCTCGCATTGTCGATGAATGTCGTGACGTGGAATTCGGCGATCGCAGGCGGTGGGCTGATCGGCGGGGTGTTGCTGGATCATCTGGGGGCGGTGGCGTTCGGCTGGGTGAGTTCGGGTTT